>OFFF01001789.1_pt1 | contig 13068 bp, 8 predicted proteins | sample 1521301 | NCBI WGS metagenome assembly OFFF01 (sample SAMEA3504101, study PRJEB24116) | mouse gut metagenome | biome: mouse gut; feature: mouse-associated habitat; material: faeces | place: Denmark | collected 2011
CACCGAGATCTACACTCTTTCCCTACACGACGCTCTTCCGATCTGGCGCAGGACTGTGGAGTACGGGGAACTGGTTGAGTACTACAGGGGTCTGATACGCCTGCGGAAGAAGCTGCCGGGGCTGTGCGACAAATCGCCCGAAGCTGCCGCCCGGGTGATGTGCAGGAGAATTCACGGGGAAGGGGTAGTCTCTTTCCTGGTGGACAACCGGGCTTCCCGTCCTTCCCCGTGGGAGGAACTGTTCATTGTCTACAATGCTTCCGACAGGGAGTGGAAGGTGGCATTGCCGGAACAGGGCTGCAGGGAGGGGGAAGCTGCCCTGCAGGCTGCCGGAACCGGGGGACAGAAGCCGCAGGCGGCAGGACATCAGGCAGCGGCGCGCCGGGAGAATTGCGAAGCCGGCGAGACGGAAGGGGCAGTGTGGGAGATTCTGGCCGACGGCAGCCAGGCGGACTGCTGCAGGGCTGCCGTGTTTACGGAAGAAGGAATTCCGGCGGCGCCTCACAGCGGTATTCTGTTGGGCAGGCGGAAGCGTGTGTGACGGCGGGGGACTTCTTTTTCCCATTTTTTTACAAAGAGGAAATATCAAAAACAGGGGGTATCGGTATGAAGAGAGCAAGCGGGATCTTACTTCCCATTGCAAGCCTGCCGTCAAAGTACGGCATCGGGTGTTTTTCAAAAGAAGCGTATGACTTTATTGACTGGCTGAAGGAGGCCGGACAGAGCTACTGGCAGATTTTGCCCCTGTCCCCTACCAGCTACGGGGATTCGCCCTATCAGTCCTTCTCCTCCTTTGCGGGTAATCCCTATTTTATCGATCCGGAGGCGCTGATCGAGGAAGGGGTACTGACAAAAGAGGAATGCGAAGCATGTGATTTCGGGGACGATCCCGCCTGTGTGGATTATGGTAAAATATACGAGGAGCGTTTTCCGCTGCTGCATCTGGCTTATGAGCGCAGCAGGATTTCGGAGAACCCGGAATTCAACCGTTTCGTACAGGAGAATGCCGAATGGCTGGAAGACTATGCCCTGTTTATGGCGGTAAAGAAACGCTTTGACGGAGCCGCCTGGGAGGAATGGGCGGAGGACATTCGGAAACGCTGGTCCAACGCGCTGGATTATTATAGAAGAGAGTGCTATTTTGACATTGAATTTTATAAGTACCTTCAGTTCCAGTTCCATGTGCAGTGGAAAAAACTGAAATCCTACGCAAACGAGAACGGCATCGAATTTATCGGAGATATTCCCATCTATGTGGCTTTCGACTCGGCGGATGCCTGGGCGAACCCGGAAATGTTCCAGTTTGACTCGGAGTCACAGCCTTTGGCCGTTGCGGGATGCCCTCCGGATGCTTTTTCCGCTACGGGTCAGCTGTGGGGGAATCCTCTGTACAAATGGGATTACCATAAGCAGACAGGATTCCGGTGGTGGTGCCGCAGGCTGGAGCATTGCTTTAAGCTGTATGACGTGGTTCGGATTGACCATTTCCGCGGATTTGACGAATACTACAGCATTCCTTACGGCGCGGAGACCGCGGAGAACGGGCATTGGGAGAAGGGACCCGGGATGGAGCTGTTCCGGGTGCTGCAGAGCCGGTTCGGTAAAGAAGGCATCATTGCGGAGGATCTGGGCTTCCTGACGGATACCGTGGTGAAGCTTCTGGAGGACAGCGGCTATCCGGGGATGAAGGTATTGGAATTTGCCTTTGACCCTAGGGAGGAGACAGACTATCTGCCACATAGTTATGATCGTAATTGCGTAGTTTATACGGGGACCCATGACAATGAGACATTGGTGCAGTGGTATAAGGGGCTTGACGAGGAGTCCAAGGCCTTTGCGGCAGAATACATGAATAACGAAAATACGCCGGATGAGGAGAAATACTGGGATTTCGTGCGACTGGCCATGATGAGTTCGGCAAATACCTGTGTCACGCCGCTGCAGGATTTCCTGGGACTGGATAAGGAGGCACGGATTAATAAACCGTCCACGCTTGGCGGGAACTGGGTATGGCGTATGGATGCAGGGATGCTGTCAAGGGAGATGCAGGAGAAAATCTACCGGATTACCCGGATCAGCAGCAGGCTTCCGGAGGCGGAAGCCAACAGGCTGAAGGAAGAACAGGCAGAAAGGCTGAAGGCGGCGCAGGAAGAAAAGGAAAAGGCGGAGGCGCTGAAAAAGAAGGCGGCTTCGAAGAAGGGCGGCGTGAAAGAGAAGGATGCCGCGGGAGAGAAAGCTGCCGGGAAGGCTACGGAAGCACCGGAAGAGAAAGCCGCCGGGAAGAAGCCGGAAGAAAAGTAGGCGGGAAAGAATCGGGAGTACCGGGAGAAAACTAGCCGGGAAAGACGAAACATATGACATTACAGGCAGAGAAAGAAAATGGAGGAGTCCGGTATTAGAATGGAGGAGTGCAGATGAAATTTGTATACGGAAAACAGGATTGGAAGACATTTGAGCGAGGCGAGGAGAACTGCTTTCTGATGACGAACGGCCTGGGGGGATTTTCCTCCCTTACCATGATCGGTTCCTGCAGCAGGAATGATCATGCGGTTTTGATGGCCTGCCTGCATTCGCCGAACCATCGGTACAATATGATCCACAGGCTGGAGGAGGTCATCCGTATCGGTGGGGAGACATTTCACATTTCCAGTCAGGATGACACGGATGCCTCACTCAGGGAAGAAGGCTATCTTTACCAGTCGGCATTCACCTATGAGGACTATCCGCAGTGGACTTATCTTGTGAAGGGCGTGGAAGTGGTGCGGAGCATGGCGCTGATACAGGGGGAGAATACGGTTGGAATCTCTTATGAGATACGGAACTTTTCCGGGGAAGAGATCACGCTGGAGGTGTATCCCCACATGCAGTTTGTTCCCAAGGGGCATCAGCTTTCCAAAGAGCAGAAATTTACCATAGAGGATGGGCTTATCACTTCCAACGGGCAGAGGCTGCATGTGAAAACCAACGGGATACTGCGGGAAATGCCGCTTGCGTTTTGCGACGGCCATCATTATGCATATGATATCTGCGACGGGCGAAGGGAAACCGGGAGTACGGCGGTGAACCACAGCATTTCCTTCACGGTGGCACCGGGCGGGAAGGAGACGCTCCATATTGTATATGGGGTGAAGGCCCAGCTTCCTGACGCGGAGGAGATTTTTGAGGATATGCGGCAGCACAGGAACGCGGTGAGGAAGCAGGCCGGTTTTCGGAATGAGACGGCCAAGATGCTTTCCGTGTCTGCCCACCAGTTTATTTCCTACCGCTCCTCCACGGCGAAGCAGACCATTCTGGCCGGCTTTCCCTTTTTCGAGGACTGGGGCCGGGATACCATGATTGCCATGCTGGGGTGCTGCCTGGCCACCAGGCAGTATGAGACGGCTGAGAGCATCCTTCATACATTTATGACATATTGCAAAAAGGGCCTTATGCCCAATTTGTTTCCCGAAGGCAGGGAAGCGCCGGGCTACAATACGGTGGACGCGTCATTGCTCTTTATTCTTACCGTCTATGAGTATTACAGGAAGACGGGTGACTGTGTATTTGTGAAGGGCGCTTACCAGACCATGGCGGAGATTATCGACTGGTATCAAAAGGGTACGGACTACGGCATCCGTATGGATGAGGACGGACTGGTTATGGCAGGCCGCGATTATGACCAGGTGACCTGGATGGATGTGCGGGTAGGGGAGATACTGCCCACGCCCAGGCACGGCAAGCCGGTGGAGATCAACGCCTACTGGTATAACGCACTGTGCATTATGGAAGAATTTAAGAAGTTTTTCCCGGAGGATGAGCGGGCGTACGGGAAGCTGGCCCGTAAGGTGAAGGAGAGCTTCGGACAGAAATTCTGGAATGAAGAGGCGGGCTGCCTGAAAGACGTGCTGTCCGGGACGAAGGCGGACAACCAGATCCGCTGCAACCAGATTTGGGCGGTATCCCTGCCGTTTTCCGTGCTGGAGCCGGAACGGGAGAGACAGGTTGTGGAAGTGGTGTTCCGAAAGCTGTACACCCCTTACGGTCTGCGTACCCTGGACCCGGCGGATGAGGAATTTCATGCCACGTACGGGGGACCTCAGCTGCAGCGTGATCTGGCATACCACCAGGGAACGGTGTGGGTGTTCCCCCTGGGCGGCTATTATCTGGCCTATCTGAAGGTAAACGGCTATTCCGAGGAAGCCAGGAGGCATGTGGAAAGACAGCTGGACAGCATGGAGGCGGCTCTGTGGGAGGGCTGTATCGGGCAGCTGCCGGAGATCTATGACGGGGGCAATCCTACATCTTCCAGGGGATGTTTCGCACAGGCATGGAGCGTTGGGGAAATCCTCAGGGTGTATGATATGCTGAGAATGCTGGAGGAACGGGAGACCGAAACGGAGGGCGAAGAGGAGAGGCCGATGACATCGGAGGACTGAGCCTTGCGTCAGACGGATACGCAGACAGGGCATCCGGCGAAGGGGCGCCTTGCCCACAGACATACCGGATCCTGCTCTGCATACATTCCGGGAAGGAGCAAATCATGTATCAAAATTATATTTTCGACTTTTACGGAACGCTGGCGGATATCCGGACGGACGAGGAAAATCCGTATTTATGGAAGAAAATGAGCGAGATATATTCTGCCCTGGGTGCGGCGTATCGCCCGGAGGAGCTGAAGCGCATGTTTCGAACTCTGGAGCAGCGTGAATGTGAGAGAATCGGCACGGAGGACGCGGAACCGGATCTGACAAGGGTATTTGCGCTTCTGTATCGGGAGAAACAGGTTCCCTGTGATGCCGTGCAGGCGAAAATGACGGCGGTGACCTTTCGGGCGCTGTCCAGGGAGTACCTTCGGGCATATGACGGGGTCAGGGAATTGCTGGAGGAACTGAAGGTGCGGGGAAAGCGTGTTTTTCTGCTCTCCAACGCCCAGACGGATTTCACCAGGCCGGAGATAGAAATGCTGGGACTTACCGCTTATTTTGACGGCATATTTATCTCTTCGGAACAGGGCTGTAAAAAGCCTTCCCCGGCCTTTTTCGAAAAATTGCTGAAGCAGTTCGGCCTGTCGCCGTCGGAAAGCATCATGATCGGAAATGACGAGAGTGCGGACATTGTCGGTGCGAAACGGGCGGGGATGGATTCCCTGTATATCCATACGGCGATTTCTCCGGAAGAATACGGCAAAACGGATCCGGATTACCGCGTTATGGACGGCGACTTCCGCAAGATTCGAGGGCTTGTTTTAGACTGCGTTTGAAGGAATATTTTATAAACAGTAATGGACAGATGCCGGTATTGGGGAGTTCTCCGCCTGAACGGGCAGAGATAGCACCTGAGAGAGGCAGCCTGGAAAGGCAGGGCAGATGTCCGAAAAAGAAAATCGGGAGAATCAATTATGCGGTTAGGAAAACTGATTCAATATGAAATCAAAAACCAGACGGCGGTTCTGGAATTCGAGAACGGCGAGGCGCGGATAGAGGTGCTTACGCCTGCCATTATAAATGTATATCAGGGAAAGGCAGAAGAAAGGGTTCCCTCCAAGGCAATTGAGGGAGTGAAGTCTGTCCCCACAGAAATCCGTGCGGAGCGCAGAGAGGATGGCCTGTGGATTCATACAGGGGAAGTGTCCGTGAGGGTCAGCGACGGTTTTTACGTGGACTTTTATGACAAAAACGGAGCGGAGACCTGTGTGGACTACAGAGGCGAACGCAAGCAGCTGCAGCGGGTCAGCGATGAGTTTATAAGGCTTCTGGAGGAGGAAGGGCATCAGTCGCCGCTGACGGGAAGACGGGAATGTGCCTTTGACGTGGTGAAGAGGCTGGATAAGTCCGCTCATTTTTACGGCCTGGGGGACAAGACCGGATTTATGGATAAACGTCATTATGATTACGAAATGTGGAATACAGACAATCCGGATCCCCAGATGGACAATTTTAAGGCGCTGTACAAGTCCATCCCCTTCTTTATCACATTGACGGACAGCCATGTATACGGTATTTTCATGGACAATACGTTTAAGAGCTATTTCAATATGGGACAGGAGTCGGAAGAATATTACTGGTTCGGCGCCGAGGGCGGACAGCCGGATTACTATTTTATTGCCGGTGATTCCGTGGCGGAGGTGCTGGAGGGCTATACCTACCTCACCGGAAGATGTCCGCTGCCGCAGAGATGGACGCTTGGCTATCACCAGTCCAGATGGGGGTATATGACCAGCGAGGATGTGGAGGAGATTGCGTTCGGCATGCGGGAAAACGACATTCCCTGTGATGTGATTCATCTTGACATAGACTACATGCAGGACTACAGAGTATTTACCTGGAATCAGGAGCGCTATCACAATGATCCGGACGGTTTTCTGAAGCAGCTGGCGGAGAAGGGATTCAAGGTGGTGACCATCAATGACCCGGGCGTGAAGAAAGAGGAAGGCTACTATGTGTACGACGAGGGCGTGGAGAAGGGCTATTTTGCCAAAACGCCTGAGGGAGAGGTCTATATCAATGCGGTTTGGCCCGGGGACGCAGCTTTTCCGGACTTCGGCAATCCGGCAGTGAGGGAGTGGTGGGGCGATAAGCAGCAGTTCCTCCTGGACAGAGGCGTCAGGGGTATCTGGAACGATATGAACGAGCCTGCCAGCTTCCACGGTCCCCTTCCGGAGGATGTGGTATTCACGGATGAAAGCCGTCAGTCCACCCACGGGGAAATGCATAATGTCTATGGGCACAACATGGCGAAGGCCACCTATGAGGGGCTGAAAAAGCTGGACGGGCGCAGGCCTTTCGTGATTACCAGGGCATGCTATGCGGGGACGCAGAAATATGCCACGGCCTGGACCGGGGATAATCACAGCCTGTGGGCGCACCTGCAGATGGCGATTCCCCAGCTCTGCAACCTGGGGCTGTCCGGCATGCCTTTTGTGGGAACCGATATCGGAGGCTTCGGATCGGATACCACGGCGGAGCTTCTGGCGCGGTGGATTCAGGTGGGATGCTTCTCGCCCCTGTTCCGAAACCATGCCGCTTTGGGAACCAGGAGACAGGAACCCTGGCAGTTCGGGGATGAGGTTACGGATATCTACCGGAAGTATGTGAAGCTGCGCTATCACTGGATTCCATATATATATGATCTGTTTTTCGAAGAAGAACGGACCGGCGCGCCTGTTATGCGTCCGCTGGTTTTCCATTATGAGAAGGATGAAAATGCAAGGCAGTGCAATGACGAGTTTATGCTGGGCAGCCGGATCCTGGCGGCGCCGGTGGTGTCCCAGGGCATGAGGAGAAGGATGGTATATCTGCCGGAAGGGGAATGGTATGATTACTGGAACGGAGAGAAGTTTACGGGTCCTGCCTGGGTTATGAGGGAAGCCCCGCTGGATACCTGTCCCGTCTACGTGAAAGCGGGCAGTATCATTCCCTGCATGGAACCCCGGTCCTACGTGGGTGAGAAGCCTCTGGATACTCTGATTCTGGAGGTTTATCCCGGAGAGGGGAGCTGTGAGCATTATCTGGACAACGGGGCGGACTTTGCCTACAGAGACGGAAAGTATCATCAATATCGGTTTACCGTGAGGAAAGACGGCACAGTGGCCGGAGAAATCATCCATGCCGGTTACGAGAAGCCGTATGAGAGGATTCTTGTGCGCAGGTTCGGCCGTGAGGACGAGATTCTGCATATTTGACCATGTGTATTTTCGGTGTTGCCGAAATCAAAAGCCAGAGGCCCATTACGCTCTGGCTTTTTTGACTTTTTATTTTATTTTTTACCTATCCAATCCCAATCCGCGGACACTTATAGGGTGTAATCATGATTGCGGTATTCAAAACAGCATCCGTAAGCCCTCCGCCCAATGGGGTATAGGGGGATGCGGGGCGAAAGACAGCATCCGAACCCGGGAAGAGCGGATGCGGAACAAGATCAGGAGAAAAGCATATGGATGGAAAGGTTCTGATTCCCTATATTGAACCGGTTTACCGGTTCTGCCACCACCGCCTGGACAACTGGCATGATGCCGAGGATTTGGCGGGGGAGATTTTGCTGCATATATTGGACGGTATCGGAAAATATGAGATAGAATCATTGGAAGCCTGGGTGTGGCGTATTGCACACAACCGCTATGCCCGCTTTATCGATGCCGGAAATAAGCGGCAGTCCATTCTATCAGGCCAGGAATTGGACGAAGTGGCAGCGGAGTGCCGGCAAATGGATGAGCCGTCCGTGGAAGAGGAATACGAGCCGGTATTCCGCTATCTCCATACGCTTTCCTCCGGATACAGGGATATTTTTGTGGACTATTACATCGGGGAAATGCCCGTGAGGCAGCTGGCGCAGAAATATGCCTTGTCGGAAGCTACAATCAAATGGCGCCTGAATGTAGGGCGCAGCAGAATCCGGGAAAGGATAGGAAAGGATAAAATGGATAAAGTATATAAAAGGATTAACTGGAATACGCATGGATGCAACGGCTCCATGGATTCTAACAGATATCTTCACAGCCAGGTTGCGAGGGCTGTCTGCAGGGCGGCTTATGAGAAGCCGGTGACAGTGGAGGAAATCAGCATGTATACGGGGATTCCCACGATTTATATTGAGGATGAGCTTCCGGGGCTGATATATGGGGATGCTATACGGGAAAACGGTAATAAATATACGACGGATTTCATTGTTTTCCGGATGGAGGACCGTGCCGCTGCCGAAACGGTGCTGGAGCCTATGGTGAAAGCAATTTCCGATTACTATGAGAGACTGCTTTGGCAGGGGGAAGACTTCCGGAAAATCGGTTTTTACGGATGTGAATTCGGGATGGAGAGGCTGGGCTATATTTTGATTCCCTATTTGCTCAGGCAGAAGCTGGAGTATCTGAAGAATAACCGACTGCATCTGCCCAGCGGAAGCTTTCCGCCCAGAAAGGACGGCGGGAACGGATGGTTTATTGTTTCGGAGACGGCAGATGCGAATGAAGAAGCAGGGGCATACAGCACCGGGTGCAATGCCAACGGCACAAAGGACGGGCATGTATACTTTTACTGGACGAACAAATTTTACGACAGGCGGGTATACAGCAACGGGGGAACCGCATGGCTTGGGGAAAACGGGATTCCGCGGAAATGTCCGGGCGGCATTGTGCCGGAGGGGCTGATTGGCGAAGAGGACATGGTACGTCTGGTGCAGAATAACCTGGTTCGGAAAGAGGGAAAAGACTATGCGCTGAATTTCGCGTATTTCACCAGAACACAGTTCGATGATTTCCGTGCCCTGTACAAAGGGGAGGACGAGAATACGGATGCCATGCTGTGCGACTGGATTCTCTCCGTGCGGAAAAGCTTTGAAGGTTTTGTGCCCAGGCGTCTCCATGGCCAGATTAACCAGTGGATATCGGTCTACTGCGGGGAGCTGATTGGGCATGTGATCGAAGAGCTGATACGCCGGGAAAGGCTGGAGGATCCCGGGAACATGCGTGGGGATGGCGGGCTGCCGGAGACAACAGATTTTCATATGACCAGGCCCTTCGTCAATGGCGTGTTTTTTGTAGAGGGGGAATTTATGCCGGTATGACATGAGGGCAAAGGCTCCCCACCCAGAAATTTATTCTAAAAGGAACCGGTCGGCACACCGGGAATCAGGGACGGAAGCATCGGGCGGAAAACGCAGGATAATCCGCAGCATATTGCCGTCAAGCTCCGCATCCACATCGCCGCCCATGCGCCGCATCAGCTCCCTGACAATGAACATTCCAAGCCCGGAGGAACCTTTCCAGCGGGCTGTATCAGCTTTATAAAACAGATCAAAAATCTGGCTTACGTCCAGGGTGATGTCTTCCGGAACGGGGTTTTCGAAAATCAGGCATCCGCTGTCCGCCTTCTGGGTCACGGTGAGTCCGCCGGCGCCGTGGAGCAGCGCATTCTGAAGCAAATTCATGAAAATGCGCCGCAGGGCATCCTCATCCGCCGTAACCCGAAAGCCCTCGGAGTCGAACCGCACCTCGGGCGATGTCTTCAGCTCCTCGAATTCCGTGTAAAAGCTGAGCAGGCAGTCGCTCAGAAGGGGGAGTACCTGCAGCTTTTTCATATTTTCGCCGGGAAAGGTGAAATTGTCGTTCACAAGCTTTGTATACAAAAATAATTTGTCCAGCATGTCCGTCAGTTCCGCCATCCTCCGGTCGGCAGCGGACAGATAATGGTCCCTTTTGGCGGCGTCCTCACATTCCCGTGCAAGCTGCAGGTAACCGGAGGCGCCGGTGAGCGGTGTGCGGATATCATGGGCCAGATTTGTAATATTTTGTTTCAGCTGTTTTTCGGCCCGTTCATACCGGAGATGATTCCGGTCTTTGGCCGCGATAATACGGTTCAGGCTCCGGCACAGTTCCAGCAGCGGTTTCTGCCTTGTATCCGCAGTCAGTTCCATATGGCTTCCCCGTTTGATTTCCGCCAGCTGGCGGCAGACGGAGCGGATGGCGGCACAGAGCCGTCCCAGGGATATGGCTGGAAAGAGGCAGGCAATGGCGGGCAAAATCAGTAAAAAGTACATTTTGGTTTTCCTCCTGATGAAACCGCTGCAGGGACGGCATAAATACATGGGCATTTTCAGCCGGATTTTACGGGGGCAGGGCGTATGTCAGATGTCCTTCCTGGCAAGGGTAACTGCGGATATGACGGCGTACAGCACCAGGAATCCCGCGCCTACGGCATATCCCTTAAAATCGCCGATAGCGTTGTAGGTGTACGGCGCCTGGCTATGGTTATAATACAGGGTATAGTAAGCCCATTGGTTTATCCCGAACAGACTGGTGATGTAGCTCACCAGGAGGACCAGGATGCCGCTGCCAAGCAATATTGTCGCCAGGATGCCGGCGCCGTTGCTGCGGGTGACGGTGCAGATCAGCAGCAGCAGGGCGGCAAAACCCATTGTGACAGTCCAGGTGAGGCACAGATAGGAAAGGGTATCCCCGGCAGGGGCAAAAGGCACCAGATTGTGGAACAGCACATTCAGCAGCATACAGATGCCAAAATGTAATGCCAGATAACAAAAATCCAGAATCCCTGCCGTAATGAGCTTACTTGCGATATATTTCCATCTGCGGCGGTGCAGGGACATAATATTTTTCATGAAGCCGCTGTTGTAGTCCGAGCAGAAGAAAAGGACAATGACGATTCCGAACAGGGAAATATATGCGCCGCCGTCCATTGCGATTTCCCGGAACATGTGCAAAGTATCATAATTTATCAACAGGGTACCCGGAACCCCGATCTCTGTAATTGCGGACATTCCGATCCTGGCGGCGGATTCGTTCCCTTCGGGAGTGTCGAACATCCAGACGATCCAAAAACATAAAACGGAAGTTGCCAGCAGGATTGCCAGGCAGATATAGACAGATTTGCTTTTTAAAAGCCGATATAAATCCATGCGCACTAAATTTATCATAATCATTATACTCCTACTCAATTGTTTTGTTATTGCTGCTGCCTTGGCGGGCTGTGTCGTCCATGCGCGCCAGGAAATAATCTTCCAAATCCATGTGATGAAAACCGGAGGAATAAACCTGGACACGGTTTTCGATGAGAAGGCGGTTTAAGGCAGAACCTTCCGTCAGCCCATACAGGCGGATATTACGGTTGTCGCAGACTTCGGCCATGACATCGGGCAGGGACTCCGTGATCAGCGGCAGGGCGCGCCTTACATCGTCTACTTCTACCCGGAAATAGTCGGCGCAGTTCTGTGCCAGTTCTTCCCGGGTGAGCTGTTCCACCAGGATTCCGTTCTTAATAATCCCATAGTGGGTGGAGAGCTTGCTGAGTTCCCCCAGAATATGGGAACTGATGATGAAGGTTTTGCCTTCTTCGTTCAGAGTCTGAATCAGCTGTCTGATTTCCCGGACGCCTTCCGGGTCCAGCCCGTTGATGGGTTCATCCAGCACCAGTAAATCCGGATTCCCCAGAAGCGCCAGGGCTATTCCCAGACGCTGCTTCATTCCCATGGAAAAAAGCTTTACCTTTTTGGTTCCGGCGCCTGCCATGCCGGTGGCTTCCAGTACCCTGTCCACGGCCTTCGGATCGGTCAGACCCATGCATTTTGCTTTCATGACGGCATTTTGCCTGGCGGTCATGTGGGGGTATAAGCCTGCGGATTCAATCAGGCATCCCACACGCCTTACAGTGACGGGGTCATTGGCGCTTTTCCCGAAGAGTCGGATTTCGCCTTCCGTGGGCCTGGCCAGGCCGCACAGCATTTTCAGGGTGGTAGACTTCCCGGCGCCGTTTCGTCCGATGAAGCCGTATATGGCACCCTCCTGTACTTTCATGTTCAGATGGCTTACGGCCTCTTTTCCCTTGTACGTTTTGGTCAGGGCAAGGGTTTCTACAGCCAGCATATTTTGTTTTCCGGTATCCTTTTCCATTACAGTCCTTTTCCTTTCCTGATATCGGTTCCTGCTGTTTCCGGTGACGGTCTCTGCATGCGGGAGGCTGCCGCCGGATACATGATTTTCTGCCGGAACCTTGATATGACTCTATTCTAGCGCCTAAGGTTTTAAAAAGCGCTTAGAAAAGTTTAAGAAAGTTTAAAGAAGCTTAAAACCCATGCCCCAGACAGTCTGGATGTAGGGATCGGTTCCGCTTTCCTTCAATTTTGAACGGATATTGCTGATATGCACATTGATGGTTTTGTCTTCTGCCAAATATTCTTCGCCCCACACATATTCGTAAATCATCTGCTTGGAGAAAACACGTCTGGGATTACGGATAAGCAGCTCCAGAATAAGAAATTCGTGACGGGTCAGTACCACGGGTTTTCCGGCGGCCGTCATTTCCATGGCGTCTGCGTCCAGTGTCCATTCCCGATAGGTATATATGTTACTACGTATATTTTGTACCTTTGTAACGTTATTTTTCGCAGTGTGCTGGCTTTTTACCGTTCCGTCGGCGCTGCTGTAGGGGAGATTTGCACCGCCGTGCATGGCGTCGCAGGTATGGGCCTGCCCGCATGTCGGCCTGCCGTTTTCCGCATATTCCGTTTTCCGGGCTTGGCGGCGCAGCTGTACCTGAATCCGCACCAGAAGCTCCGGCAGGTCAAAGGGTTTGCAGATATAGTCCT
>OFFF01001790.1_pt1 | contig 13060 bp, 22 predicted proteins | sample 1521301 | NCBI WGS metagenome assembly OFFF01 (sample SAMEA3504101, study PRJEB24116) | mouse gut metagenome | biome: mouse gut; feature: mouse-associated habitat; material: faeces | place: Denmark | collected 2011
AGATTTAACGTAAAAATACGGCTCGTTGTTATCCATCATCCAAACGGTTTGGCCCGGCTGTACAATCTGGTTTTTTGCTCCGTCAATGCCGGAAACCCTAATCCAGTCTACGTTCTGCGTTGGGGCTGGTGCGCTCTGCTGTCCCCAGCTACCGCCCTGTGTCTGAGCATAAAAACTCTGCATGATATTAGCTTTGCGCTGTTCGTATTCCCGTTCCAGCTGCGCCATCTGCTGATTTAACGCCGGATTCATTGTCAATGCCATCTGAACGCCCTCCGATTTCTTTCTATGGGTAAATTTTCGCATAAAAAATAGACAGGTACAATTTCATGTATCTGTCTAAAAACATTCTCGAAATATTCAAAAATCTGTCACAAAACTCTCAATATCTTTTTCTTCATGCTCTTGTTTACCCGGTTCACCGTTGATATACTGCAATTCATATACTCTGCACATTCTTCAAGGGAATATTCCTTGTTCCTAAGACTGAACAATTGTTCTTCCCTCGGTGTCATATTCGCATTTTCTTTGATAAAGTCAATTTCGGATTTTACAAAATCGGGTATTCTCAACATAGCACCTACTTCTTTTTCTTCCTCCGGGCAGTTCCCTTACTATTTCCGTTCTTCTTACTTCTTCTCCGTGTCATTCTGGTACTTGCCATCGTTTATAATCTCCATAATGCTCTCGATCTGATCCGGCGTAATGTCGGAACTAATTACATTGCCTTGACTGTCAATCAGTGTATACACTCCGTTTTGCTCAATAGTGCTTTCAAAGTCATATTGATAGAGATACAGAAGAAAACCAGCGACAGTAGCAACCACAACACCAATCAAAATCAATATAATTCTGTGACATCTTTTTAATTGCTCTTTCAGTTCCCCCAGCATTTCCATTGCCAGTCCTCTATCTTCTTTTTCCTTCACATTATCCTTATTTTCCATTCCCAAACCTCCGCTCTGTATTTCCCTTATTATAGCAATTTTAGGGAGTGGTTGCAATCAGTCTTTCATTATTTTTGTTACTGCATTTGCAATCATATCATAATCAATATTTACCGATATTACATGATTATCGGTAAAAGCGATACATTCCGGGTCAACCTTATGTATTGTGCCGTCCTCATATTCCACAACTCCATAAAGAGTAGACACCTGCCCAGCGGTCGTTCCAACCATAAAACCATTCGTCACATAGGATTCATGCGCCCATGTATGGAAATACCCTTTGTGCGTTTCGGCTTCTTTTATAACTCTTGTTTGAAACTCTGCGCTTTTCGCTGTCCGATATCTCTCTGTAACTTCTGGAATATTGACTATGCAAGGTCTTAAATCTTTTTCCATACTTATCCCCTTTCCCAAAAATAAATAACTTTCCTGTCCGAACTATCCCAAGTATCGTAAAACATACCATCAACCACGGTTACAACATGTTCATTAACCCCTAAAACATATGTACCTCTTGGAAAATTACAGCAGAATTTATGTACATCCATCGGGAAGTCTGGCTCTACCCTCACAAATCCATTCCGTTTGAGATACTCTCCCCACACTGCATTGGAGGAATTGCACCCGTCTGCCATGTCAAAAGCTATGTTTGACAAATCCCAATATACTTCGTCCCAACTTCGCCCCGTAGCCTTGCAGCACGCACGAATGGCACAGTCACCGACACGCCTTTCCTTTGGGTTTGGGTTGTATTTAATCCATTTGTCCATCAGAATCCACCTCAAATGCTTTCGGCATTAACTGCCATGCGATAACCTCACTTACCTCCGGTAATAAATCATATGCCATATCTCCCCATAACCATTTCCAACAATACTGGTTTTTCATGGTATCTTTCACATAATATACCGGGTATCTAAGCTGATTCGGCATACCTTGCAAATTGTCCTTGATAGTTACAATCAGCGGCTGCCCTATCGGTGGCAATCCTTTTTCTACAATTTCATTCCAATCTTTATCCATCTTCCCTACCTCCCACTACAATTTTACAACAGATTCGGGCGGGGGTTGTACCATTTATTCAATGAATGGTAACTGTCCGCCTTTAAATACTCCACCTTTTGGCAATTTTGGTATGCTTACACATTCAATATATTTCTTACATACTGCTTGATGTTCACAGCATATTCTTGATATAGCTTTCTTCTCCCCCGTCATACACTGCAACTTCTCTGTATCAAAATATCCCTCAATATCTCCACATTCATCACAGCATGGCTTTAATTCGTTTATAATCATTCTTCCTTCTCCTTTTTATATCTCCTTGCGCCCTGATTCGCTTGCTTTGTCTGCTCCCTGCCGAAATCAGCTACCTTTATGCGGTCATACTGCGGCTGTAAATTATTAGACTTGCAGAAATCATTGTAAGCCTTGTTTTTCTGCGTCAGTTGGTATGCCATGCGGTCATATTCTCGTTGTAACTTGTCAACGTCCATATCATCACGGGGATTGTCTATCTGCTCCTGTTTCTCTATCAGTTTTCTTTTCCATGCCCGCAGGCTCCTCTCCATAGCACGCTGTTTCTGCTGAAGCTCATAGCGTTTTTTATTTTCCTCGCTGTCAATTTTCAGATTGCCTTTTTCGTCCACATAGGGATTGCGTAGGCGCTTATCCCAAGGCTTGTGTGAATGCCTGCAATTATATCCATGAAGCGACAGCGGATTTGTGACAGTTCCTTGTCCTGTTTTCGGGTCTATCCTATATCCAGTAGATTCAAGCATATTAGGATATCCTGGTTCACTTCCAGTAATCTTATATGCTTTACCCTGCCACGATGAATGGTCTGCTATTGGCGGCTGTCCTTTTTGCGCCACTCTCGCCCCCAAATGCGCCGATACAAGGACATACTCAATTCCACCCTCAACTATGTACTGATTCGTGACTTGTGCCGCCGTCTGGTTCATGGAAGTAACCACATTCAGACGAACGGCGGCTTCCAGTGTTATTCTTGCCCCTGTTGGATAATCCACATATATCCCACGTCCAGCATACCTGTCAAGAATATCACACACCGCCGCCGAATAGCTTTGCACACCTGCCGCTACTCGCAAATCAGCTTCATCAAACATATTGATTAGGTCAATCTGGCTTTGCTTCATAGTTGTGCGTGTGAGGTTTGTCAGTTCCCCAAGGCTTTTCTTATATTCTGCGTCCATAACACGGATTACAGCGGCGTTTTTAAGCGGATTGGATAATTCTATACCTAACTGCCCTAACGTGGCTCTATCGTCCTCCCATGAGGTCAGAACAGCGTCTTGCAGGAGGGAGCGAAGTTCTTTCTGTGTCAGTCCCGTTAATTTCCGCAATTTCTGTTCAATCGCCGCTTGGCTCTCGCCCATCTGCTTTAATTTCCAAATAAGGCGGTCGGCGGTTGCGGTCATTTCCCCGGCAGAGAGCAGGCGGCGGGTGATGTCTTTGAGGATAAAGTTTTCAAGTTGTCGGTAGAGTTCAAGCAATCTATCCTCTTTGTTTGTGAAATAATCTGGTGATAGCATTACAACCCCCTAATGGATTTTCAACAAGTGGTATGTTAAGCCTTGAATTTATAAAGGAACTTTGAAAACTCTGCACTTTTGCAAATTCCGCTTTTGCTATTCTTTGCTCGCATTCTGCAATGGAAACTTTTCTTAGTAAATCTATTGCGTACTGCACTCCATCACCATATCCGTCATAGTATTGTGGCGAATCCGATTCCATAATTTTGTCGTCTGCTTCATCAGCTTCTTTTTCAAGCTGTGACATTATAGGTATTAAATCCATTCCACTACTCCCTCCCTGCTGTCCTCTTGACTAAATCTATCCAGTTCTGCTTGTGCTGCTGCTTCGCCTTTTCAAACCAATGGTCGCCTGTTCCTGTGGTGTGGTATGCAAGAGGTCGCCCGGTCGGTTGCTTGCTTGGTGGCGAGTACCAGCCTGTTATATTGCCCCCTGCGTCACGTATTGGGATATTCGGGCCATATACGATACCCTCATACTGATAATGTGCATAGGGCGTGTTATACTCAATCTCGCCGCCGTATATCCCCTGCGAATAGTTCACACTGTTACGGAGTGCGCCCTGTTGGAATGGTATCAGAGGGTCGCAGTCGGCTACTACCTGCATATTCAACAGCTTTTGTGCTTCTTTCAGATTGCGGTCTATTCGCTTTGTGTCGATATTTATATCAACATTCCCTATGTGCTGTCTGATTCTCATAAAATCACGCTCCTATTCAACAGAATCCAACACAACTTTGGGGTCATTCTTATATGTTCCATCTATCTTTTTGCGGATAATCCTTGCTTTCCGTTCCTTTCCCTGTTCCTCATAGGTTTCTGCTATAAAATTTGCATAGGAAAGAAACTTCTGTTCGTCATGTTCCATGTGCGCTTCAATCAGTTTTCCTATGGTTACTGCGCTTATACACTCCATTCCCTATTCCTCCCCAAACAATCCTTCCTTCGGCTCATTCTCGGTTTTGGCTTCTGCAATAGCTTCATCAAAAGAGCGTCCCCGGCTCATTTTCCCATGCAAGGATTTATAATTCACACCATAATATCTCGCCCATTCTGCAAGCGTCTTTTCCTCTCCATTATGTGAGATAATGCGGTTATTCGTCTTGTTATTGGCATTTTTAAGCCTTGTTATCCATCTGCAATTTTCCGGGCAGTAATTGCCGCTTGTGTCTATGCGGTCAATTTCCAACCCCTCTTTATATCCGTGGGATAATGCCCAATCAAAGAAGTTTTTAGAATCGTTCCATTCTTCGCAAACAGAAACGCCCTTTTCGCCATAATCACAATATGATTTGTTCTTTGGATTCTCACACCTGTTTATCATTGAGTGCCAAACATAATATAACTTTGTGTGCGTCTGTCCATGCTTTTTATTGCTTTTGTGCGTGTCTTTTATCTGACAAGCCTTGCACTGTGTTGAATGTCCGCTTTGTAAGTTACTGCCTTGCACAATAACTTCACTACCGCAATTCTTACAGCGGCATAACCATTTCTTTTTCTTTCCCGGTATATCAACCGCAAGACTTATTACTTTAAGATTTCCAAATTCTTTACCTGTTAAATCAATCTTTACTGCCATATTGTACCCCTTTCTTACAATGCCCTTATAATAGTTAAGTGTGAGGAAATGGCTAAGGGTTGCCATGTTCGCCCCGTCGGGCTATCCTCACACTATAATTATAAAACAGTTCCGCTATTCAGTTGTACCATTTTACTCTTCCGGGAATAGTCTTTCATCTTCCTGTGGCTGTTCTGCCTGTGCTTCTGCTACCATTGCCGCCGCCTCTTCCTCTGTCAGCCCCATGTGACGGACAAGGAAACGTGCTTTCGACATATATCCATTCTGTGCAAGCTGATAATCAAATAGTTTATCCTCTTCTTTGTTTACAGTAATATCATCAAACTTATACGCAACCTCATATACTCCAACCGGGGCAAGATTATATATATCTGCCCACTTGTCAAGAGCATAAATCAACCCGTCTGTTGCAACTTGTAAACTCGCTCTAATCTGTGTTATGAGCTGTATCGTCTCCCGGTCGTCTGCCTCTACCTGTGTGGCGGTCACATGCCCTGTCCTACCATTCAACACAAACTGCCCTGTACTGTACCCGCATTTCACGCCGACAAGGTTCAGAAAGTGGTCTATTCCGCTCAATCTGTCCGCTGTCTGCAATGCAGGATTTACTTCGTGGTATTCGTCCCCCGTGGTACTGCCGGGCAAGATACGAACGTGACGGGGTAAGGCTTTCCCAGTCTTATCCACCGCACCGCCGGGAGAGAACCGGCTACGCACCGGCCGGCCGGGTTCGTCAATCAGCATATCCCCCAGGAACGTAATCTTCTGACTGTCAAATATTTCATCTTCTAACCTTGTCCACGCAATATCAAGGCTCTTTAATTCCTTTTGTGCATTTGAGAAAATAGAAACGCCCAGAGGACTACTCATATCAATATTATTAGACAGCGGCATTTTGAAGATAGAGAAAAGCGGCTGCTCAATGTTCTCATAGGCTGCATCTTCCTGCAGGTTCGCCCATACCGTTTCTTTGATATTGCACTCCTGCCCTATGCCGTTTGCTCCCGTGGATTTGTATGTCTTGTTGGTAATACGATACAGTCTAACATCATTCTGCATAGGCACTCGCCATTCTTCAAATCTGTGATACTCCAACCGTGTGTAGTACCATTTGCTGTCAGGTTCATGGTGCATATCATGGAAAATGCCGCCGTCAATCTTACCGTCTGTGGCGTGTGTCGGCTTAAAATCCCACGGCATAACGTAATCTATCCCCTCGCCATTAGGCTTTAAGATGATATACCCAAACGCACAAGCTTTCTCGCATTCTTCATTCTTCATGCGTGCAATATAGCTTTCCATAAAGCCATTGATCCAGTCTGCCCGTGCAGAACCCTCTACCGTAATACCCAGTGCCAGCGTGGTAAGCCTTGCGGTTTCGTTGCACAGCTTCTTTGCAAAGTTAAAGGATTCAATGTCAATATTTCCCCTATCGTCCGGCAGCGTCCAGTCCGGCTTCCCCTGGTAGATATTCACCCAATCGTTTAGCGCCGATTTCATCACGTCACTTTCTATCGTTTCAACTCCAAATTTGTCCTGCGCTTCTTTCTGCCACAAACTGTCCCACCACCTTTTTATTGTTTGAATTATGCTCATGCTTCCCACTCCATGTCGAACATCGCCGCAAGATATCCCTTTGCGGCTCCATTAGAATTACTAACAAGCCATTTTTTGTCTTTTTGTGAAAGTCTCTCTATCATTTTATGTCTATTTGTTTCGACTGGTAAAAACGGATTGATTCCGTGTTTTGTAAACATAAACAGAAGTTTTATAAATTTATAAATCATTACGCGCTATTCCCCCTCTTGTTAAACAACGGCTCAAATGCGTATCTCGTAGCCGCTATGGTGTGGTCGTCCTGTCCTTCCGGGTAGCCGCTTATGATATTGCCGTCCTTGTCCCGGTCATACTCATAGTTCTTAAATTCCTCATAGACATTCGGTGTCCTGTTCCTGTCAATAACCAATGTTCGGCGTTGCAACCATTTAAAACCATATTCCACGCTTCCGGGGCCTTTTACTGCTGCTCTCGCTGGCAAGTTCCTGCTTCTGTAATCATCTACGGACTTATTCTCGTTACTGTCGCAAGTGATAGTATAATCATCATACCCATGCTCTTTTATCCAGTTCGCCGTTTCCTCGTTGCTGGTCTTATGACAATAGTTTTCATCAATGAAATAGATTGTTTCATGCGCCCTGTCGTAATATGCCCGGATAAATGCGTATGCGTCCGGGAACCAACCCCAGTCTACACCCTGATAGATTCTATCAAAGGTCTTTATCTGCTCATCTGTGATAGCCTCAAACCGCAGATACTCAAACACCATACCACCGTTACCGTTCGCCACGCCGCCGTATTCGTGTTCGTATGCTTCCGGGTTTATTTCTTTCAAGTGTTCTGCCTTTTCGATAAACGGCTGTCCCAACCAGTCCCGGGGAACATCTAAGTACGTTGAGCTGTGGACAAGGGTATTTTCCCCCACCTCTGTCACATACTCATTCGCCCAGTTGTTAGCGGTCTTTGGTGGGTTAAATGACTTGAATATCCACGCCAATTCGCCACCACGAATAGCAGACTGTTCTATTTTACGCACTTCGGAATCTCCGGAAAACTGATCTAATTCCTCGTACCACAGAATACCGATATAGCCAAACTCCGGGTTGATAGATTTAATCTTGTCCGGGTCGTCTGCACCTCTGAAATATATCTTCTGCCCCGTGGCTTTCAGCGTGATTTCATATGGTGATTTTGTGGAGGTAAATTCCTCGTCAAATTCCTGCTTGCCTATCGCCCACTTAATCTTGTTATAGACAGAATCCTTGATGGTATTGGCAACCTTACGGCAGACAAGGGCGTGTATGTCGTGATGATTCTTTAAAAGCTCCACAACCACCATTCCGACAGTGGAGGACTTCGTAGAACCACGCCCACCCTTGAATATGTATTCCAGATACGCACGGTTCCTTATCGCACGTATAGCGGCGTGGAAAGCGTCTGGGATATTATCTAAGTCCATGTGATAAGTCTTATTCCGTAACGCTTCTTCTGCCGCTCTCTGCTTTTCTTCCTGCTCTTCCTTTATGCGAAGTGCTTTTTCAAGGGAATCTGTCGCTTTCAACCTCGCAAACGCTTCCGTTTCTTCATCCCTTGCTATCTCTGTTCTGATTTCCTGTATTTCTTGCAGTGTCGCTATTTTTGTGGAATCAATTACTTTCTGCCGCTCTGCTATGTACCCCAAAACGTTAAGTTTAGTTAAGTTTTGCGCTCCGATTATTTTAGCAGTCTTTCCTGAATATCCTGCACTAACAGCTGCCGCAGTAGCATTTCCGCCATTCTCTATGTAATTGTCCGCAAATGCTTTCTGCTTTGGAGTTAGCTTATCCATTCAACCACCGTCCATATGCTCATTGATTTCATTCTTCAATATCCCACCATGAAGCGTCTAACTTTCCCTCATACCAATCATGGAAAATTTCAGATATTTCCTCATCCGTTGTATCATCATCAAATTCCATTACTTCTTCATGTGTGCTACATGCAAATCCCGTTCCAAGATAAAATTTAACCTTTCTCATTCTCCATTACCCCTCTCCAATTCTTTCAATGCGGCTTCGGCTTCTTCTCTGGTGAGGAAAAACTCATAACCTATTTGGCAACGGTCAAACCAATTATCGACCCAAATAGAATACGTTTACTCGTTTATGTTTGCATGGAGTTTAACAGAAAAAGTATTGTATTCCTGTTTTACCCCAACAACTCTGCATTCATAGGTTCTATCAGGAGATAACTTAGTGCCTTTGTGTACTCTATACACCGTATCCCCCACCGCACAAGGCAGTTTCAGCAGCCTCCCTTGTTCCTCTGCTTTTCTGTACTCATAAAGCTCCTGAATATCCTCAATAAACTCTTTCCACTTTTCTGTCAGCATCTTTAAGCCCCACGAGTTCTCCTTACAGCACCGCTCCTCTAATTCCTCGTATTCTGCCAGCTTATTCAGTGCATTTGTAACCTTATTAAATTCATCAAATTCAAGATTGCACTGTAAATCCATGCTATCAACACCAATAATATCAGTATTTCCAAATCCGTCACGTTCCGTCAATCTACCCATATTCTCCTACCTTTCCACAATCCCCCTAAATCCCCTAATTCTATTGTACAGTAGATTTTAGGGGGAGTTGTACCAAGTTTATCAATCACACATCATAGCAAACAGCTTCGGATGTTGCTTTGCTAACTCTATCATAAGTTCCTTGTTATAATGAATGATTTTCCCGCATGAAATTTCATATGGTCTTTCAATGTCGCAATTCGGATTTCCTGTCTCAATCAAGAGATAATCTCCGGCTCTCTTCCTGAATACAATACAAAGCTCATATTTTCCGTATTGCTGATGGTCGCCGCTGTTTCGGTAGTAATAGCAGGAAACACGATTCCAGTTCGTACTATTTCCGTCAATCTGATATGTATTTGATGTGTCCTTTCTCCGGCGGTCAAGTTTCCTTGCGCCGATTTCTGCCATGTATCTTTCAAACAAAGCAGCTAAATCCTTTGTATCTTTGGTTCTGTAATACTTCTCTAAAATTTCTTCAATGCTACTCACTTCCCTATCCTCCTTAACTCCTTATCAAACAAACTAAGATAGTATCTCGACAATCTTTACCGCCTTATCATAAGGCAATGTTTTCTTGTTGAGTTTTTCCATAAGTGACAATGCCTTTGAAATAACAGCATTTTCCTCAATACGCTTGTAATCTTCATCTGTCGGGATTGATAAATTTGCGCCACCTCTCCACGAATCACAACCCATTTCACGACCGTATTTGTCAAATTGAGAGCCGCTGCCATCAATCCGTATTCTACCAGTCGGAGTAACTCTCGTAACTGTTTCAATCCGTTCTACAGTTCCAGAAAAAGTCCATACTCTGTAAAGGACTTTATCTCCAACTTTAACATTCAATTCTTCATACATTCTTCTTTCCTAACCTCCAAATCGAATAAATAATAAAAATATCTCCTAATCCCATAAAAATCCGTCCGGCAGTACGGAATCCGCTCCATTTTTTTCAGCTCCCATTTCACCCTTAAGGCGTCATAGGACTTGTTTTGAGTGACAGACAGTAAAATGTACTCTGCAATGGTTTCATTGGCTGTATGAGCCGCTCGTGAAGCGATATGGGCATATCTGCCGGACTGTATGTACTCTGTTAGCTGCCTATACCGCTCTTTGGTTATGCCGTAGTGCTTCCATGAGTGCCGGGGAACTGAATGGTATTGCGGATTGGCTTGCTGCTCGAAAATGCTAAGCTGTCTAAATCCTCTGTATTTATCACATGATTCTTTCTTCCCCGTGCAACCCTCACATTTGCATACATTCAAGCATGTCCGGCATAGGTAGGTGTGGCATTTTCTTCGCATGGTATCACCACCTTATGTATCTGTGTAGTAAAGATATACCTGCTTAACAAGTTCATGTTTCAACGCTTCATCAACAGATATTTCACGCTGATCACTGTATCTGTCAACGTATTCTCTAAATTTTTGATTGTGCCTATATTCATTTTTTACGTTTTCATTATTCATTTTGTTTACCTCTAAATTCCTCCGCAAATCCGCTTATGATAGGACACCATGTAATCAAAGACCACTGTACAAACGTTAAAAGCTGTTTGTCACCCTTTTCCGCATACTCTTTTGACAGATTTCCCATTTCCTCATTCCACTTTTTCATGTCATGGTCAGACAGAAAATCCTTATACATTGCCCAAATCGTATTCTGGATATGCGTAATCTCCTTATGCCTTTCCTCTATTTTTTCCTGCATGATAATCTCCCCTCCCTAAATTACACATTTTTGTTAAAAGTAACACATGGTTACACAAATACGTTACACTAAAAAACCTAGTATTTATGCGGCGTTTACACTGGTTACACCATTTTGTCACCGTTTTTATAAATCACGATTGATGTATGATATATGTATATTTATATACCTATATACTGATATAAAATTAGTGGTGTAAAAGGTGTAAAAGTGTAACCTCATAGTCAATCAAAGGGTATCTTCATCTGTTCATCAACCTTGATAAAGCCATTATCATCTGTCTCAAATTCTGAATCGTCTGAAACATTTTCCACTTTCACCCAGACACACCGCACAAGAGTACCATTAATTTTTGTAGGTTTCGTGTTCTTGTCACCGTATTTGTCAATCAGCTTCTTTTTCGCCGCCCATGACAAGAAAGATTTCTTTGAAAATCCTCCTGCCTTGCACAGTTCATCGAAAGCATGATTAAAAAATACCGCAAAATCACCTTTCATAATGCCCCATTTTTCGCAGTTTGTTTCATCATCAAAGCGCATTTCATTCATAGCTACTTTGTCGACTATGTACCGATAGCACCGCTCATTATCAGACAGCTCATTCCGGTCAATAAGCACCTTTTTTGCCTCGTCTATGGAAATATACTGCCCATCCTTAAAAAGAGCGTCTGTGGCGATTTTATCGGCTGTCAGAATGATAGAAAGCGATATGCTCTGCTTCTGCATCTTTTCATCGTCAAATAGCTGTTGCTGGAAGTCCTTCTGTATCTCCCAGACTGCATCCGCCCCCATAGCCTTTATGACTTCCACAAAGTCTTTCCCGGCAAAACCATAGTTCTGTTTTAGCGTGTCGGCGGTCAGTTGTGGGTCTGCGTATATCTTTTCGCCGCACTCAATTTCCAGAATACGGTTAATTGCGCCGCCCTGATTGACGTAGGAAGTCAGTGGACGTTCCCCGTTCGTCAGTATGCAGTTATTCCAGTGGCTTTCCGTGTTAATACCGATATCCCGGTTAGACCGTGTCTTCCCCTTGCCGGAGCAAAGGTCATACACAACCCCCTCAAAGTTTTCCTCAATGCGCCGATTCTTCTTGCTTGTATCATCCAAAATCATAGGCAAGTGGTTCAGCATATTTGCCTTTGCTTCTAAAGCCACATCCGTTGTTTTAAAATCCCCGATATAGGCATTTTCCGCCGGATTCGCCCACACGGATGCTGCTAACATCAAGGTTACAGTCTTTCCACCCTCTGTTTCCCCCCAAAGGTCAACGAAGAACGGTAACGCTCCTATTTGGTGGATAAGCACACTTGCAAATGAAGCCGCCAGCATCAGCTTGATTTCCATTTTGCCAGACTGCCGCAGGCTCTTAACATGTTCATACCACTTGTCCTGGTTCCCGTGTTCCCCGATGTTCTCGAACAACTGACGAAACCGACTATCTCCGTCAAAAGTGATTTCCGTATCGTAGGGAAGAAATTCTTTTTTAATCCACCCTAATTTTGAACTGGAATACTGCACCGCTATTTGGCTCGTATTTCGGTTTTCTACATCGGACAGGTATCTTACAAGCAGCTTTGCGTTTTCGCTTGTTACAGCCACACCACGGCCTGATAATGCTACTATTTTGCTTGCAGATGTTATCATAGTTTTTGGTATGATGATTTCCTCCCAACGCCCATTACGCTTGAAAGCCAGCTTAATCTGCTCCTCGCCCGTTTCAAGGTTCTTTAGGCGCTCTATTGGCAATATCGGGTGATAACAGGCTATCTGCTCCACCGTAGCCATATTCTGTGCGTATATACCCGTTTCCCCGGCAATCCACGAACCGCAGTACATATTTTCATATGGCCCCTCAAAATCCGTATAATTGTTCATGCCGGCAGTCTGCTGTTGTTTCTTATGTTGCTTAGTTTCCCTATCAACTTTTTTATAGGCATTAAGCATTATTTCAAACTTCTTTTTTACGCCAAGTTCTGCTGCCCGGTCTTCAAGTGATAAAATCAATCTTGAACGGTGTATCTCATTTTCCTCGTTGAAAATTTCCTCGAATATGTTATCCGCAAGAATTGTTTGTTTGTCCAATTTATTTAATAGTTCCATAACATTCCTCCGGATTGTTTAATATTTCCCATAGATATTCTTGACACTGTAA
>OFFF01001806.1_pt1 | contig 12976 bp, 13 predicted proteins | sample 1521301 | NCBI WGS metagenome assembly OFFF01 (sample SAMEA3504101, study PRJEB24116) | mouse gut metagenome | biome: mouse gut; feature: mouse-associated habitat; material: faeces | place: Denmark | collected 2011
TGGGGGCTGTGGGTGTGGACGATGCCGCCGATTTCCGGGAAGGCGTTGTACAGGGCCAGGTGGGTCCGGGTGTCGGAGGACGGGTTCAGCGTCCCCTCCACCTGTCTGCCATTCAGGTCCATGACCACCAGGTCCTCCGGCTTCAGATCCTCGTAGTCCACTCCCGAGGGCTTGATGACGAAGAGCCCCTTCTCCCGGTCGATGCCGCTGACGTTGCCCCAGGTGTAGGTCACCAGATTCCGGCGGGGCAGCTCCATATTGGCCTCATATACCTTGATTTTCAGTTCCTCCAGCATAGCGTGCGTTCCTCCTGTATGTTCTTTCAGCTTTGATAATCGTTGATATATTCCCTCTGGACGGCGCTGTCCAGAATGGCGCGGATCACATTGCCGCAGCAGCGGCGCAGCTCCTCCTCCGTCAGCATGCCGGAGCGGAGAGCCTGCAGGATGTCCCTCCGGTCGCCGCCGGAGCCCGGCATCATCAGGTCGTTGCCCGCCCGGAGGGCGGCGGCGGCCCCGGCCTGCCCCTTCCGGGTGGAGGACCAGTCGGTCATGACCACCCCGTCGAAGCCCCACTCCTGGCGCAGGACCTTGGTGCAGAGATCGTGGCTGTTGGGGGTGTAGACGCCGTTGAGGCGGTTGTAGGAGGTCATAACCCCCTTGGCCCCGCCGGACCGGACCGCCTCCTCGAAGCCCCGCAGGTAGATCTCCCGCAGGGCCCGCTCCCCCACCACGCTGGAGACGAAGGTGCGGTTGTCCTCCTGGTTGTTGCAGGCGAAGTGCTTCACGGTGACGTAGTACCCCGCCTCCTGCTGGACGCCCTGGGTGATGGCGGCGGCCATGGCCCCGGTGAGCCGTGGGTCCTCGGAGTAATATTCAAAGTTCCGGCCGCACAGGGGGCTGCGCTTGATGTTCAGCCCCGGGCCCAGCAGGACGCCCACCCCCTGGGACGCGGCCTCCTCCCCCAGGCACTGGCCAACCTCCTCCCCCAGGGCGGGGTCCCAGGAGTTGGCGATGGCGGCGGCGGTGGGGAAGCAGGTGGCGGGCAGGGAGGGGTTCAGGCCCAGCTGGTCCCCCGCCCCCGCCTGCTTGCGGACGCCGTGGGGGCCGTCGGACAGGGTCATATTGCGGACGCCCAGCCGCTCCACGCTGCGGGTCTGCCAAAAGTCCTTGCCGGAGAGGAGAAAGCACTTCTCCTCCAACGTCATCTTCTGAATGATATCCTCGTGCTTCATGGGAAGCGCGCTCCTCTCATCAAAAATATCCCCGGCCCGCGCCCGTTTGGGGACACGGGCCGGGGGATCATTTGGAATATTTCCCTCAGCCCTGGCGCTTCTTATAGCCCTTGATGGCCATGAACTCCAGGCCCAGGAGGGCGGCGGCGGCCACCACGTCGGCGGCGATGAGGGCGGTCCTCCACATGGGGGTGGCGGTGGCCTTCTCATAGTTGGCGTCGGTGTAGGCGCGGCTGTTGACGGTGACGTACAGGATATTCTTGGCGGCGGTGCGCATGGCCTGCTGGGCGCCGTTGGTCTCCCGGAACTGCACGTTGTTGGTGGCGGTCTGATAGGCCACCAGCATCAGGTCGCACCCGTTCCGGATGGCCTGGTCAGCGCTCATATAGCCGTAGACGCCGAAGTAGTCAGTCTCCACAAAGCCCTGGAAGCCCCACTCGTCCCGGAGGACGTTGTTCAGCAGCTGGGAGCAGCCGCCGGCCCAGCGGTTGCCGATATAGTTGAAGGAGGACATGGCGGCCTCGCAGCCGGCATCCTTCACGCACATCTCAAAGGGCTTGAGGTAGATCTCACGGATGGCCTGCTCGTTGGACCAGGTGCACAGCATGGAGTTGCGGTTGCCCTCCTGGTCGTTCAGGGCGAAGTGCTTCATATAGGAGTACACGCCGTGGTTCTTGGCGCCGGTGACGGCGTTGGCGGCAATGGCGCCGGAGAGCAGGCCGTCCTCGGCGAAATACTCAAAGTTCCGTCCGGCGAAGGCGGTGCGGTGGATGTTCATGGCGGGGGCGTACCAGCCGGAGGTGTTCATCTCGTCGGCCATCTTGCCGATGCTCTCGCCAAAGGCCAGGGCCATGTCCTTGCTCCAGGTGGCGGCGATCATCACGCCCGCCGGGAAGCCCACGGAGCCCACGCCGGTGAAGTTGTTGTTAATGGAAGCGGGGCCATCGTTGTCGTTGGTGCGGACCTTGCCGATGCTGCTGACGGAGTTGGTCTGATAGCCGCCCAGGGAGATCAGGGCGTTCATGTCGTCCAGGGTCATCTGGTCCAGCAGCTGGTCCCATTTGGGATCGTCGTAGTCCAGGCCCCGCAGGTCCTTGAGCTGCAAGCCGTTCTTGGCCCCGGTGGTGACGGGCTGGGCGTTGGGGTCCTCGTCGGCGGCGGTGGCCTCGGCGGTGAGGTAGTTGTTCTTGTTGTAGAAGCCCGCCTTGTCCTCGGCGCTCATCTCATAGCTGGCGGGGGCGGCGGTGGCGGCGTCGTAGTTGGCGAAGCCGCCGGCCCGGGACAGATAGGTCACGTCGCCCTGGGCGAAGGCGAACTGATTCACCGGGGCGGCCTGGTCGGTGGAGCGGCCGGCGCTGTAGTCAATGTCAGCGGCCTGGGGGAAGGTGACGGCGTCCAGCACGGTGTGGGAATCGGCCCGGAGGGAGATGGTGTAGTCGCCCGCCTCCAGAATATAGCCGCCGCCGCTGATCTTGATGCCGTTGTCATAGGAGGCCAGCTCCTCCTTTGCGATGTCGAAGTGGATGGACTCGGAGGCCCCGGGCTCCAGCAGCCCGGTCTTTTCAAAGGCGACGAGGTTGGCGCTGGCCTTCTCGATGCCGCCGTCGGTGTAGGGGGGGTCGAAGTAGACCTCCACCACCTCCTTGCCGGCTACAGAGCCGGTATTGGTCACCAGAACGTCCATAGAGATGGTATCGCCGTTTACGGTGAAACCGGCAATCTCCTGGGTGAAGCTGGTATAGCTCAGGCCGTAGCCAAAGGGGTACTGGACCACGTCGTCGTAGTTGATCAGGCCCTCGGCGGCGGCCGTCTCATAGAACTTGTAGCCCACATAGATGCCCTCCACGTAGTTGACGAAGGAGGCGGAGGCGCCGGCGGGGTCAAAGCTGCTGGCGTCGCTGTCCATGTCGCTCATGTTGGTGTATTTGAAGTCGCCGAAGTTGTTCCACCAGGGGGTGTTTTTCATGTCCACCACAAAGGTGTCCACGGTGCGCCCGGAGGGGTTCACCGCGCCGGAGACGATGCGGCCCAGGCCGTTGAAGCCGCTCTGGCCGGTGCCGGGGCACAGAATCAGGCCCTTGATCTGGGGGTAGTCGTAAATCCAGTCCAGCTCGAAGGCGTTGGCCCCGTTGTAGACCACAACAACCTTGTCGAAGTTGGCGCACACCAGGTCCACCATCTCCTCCTCCCGGTTGGACAGCTGGAGGAAGTGGTCGCCGGCGTCCCAGTCGTTCCCCTGGTTCAGGGTGTCGTCATAGGAGCCGTTGTAGTAGCCCGCGCCCTGCATCTCGCCGTTGCGCTCGGCCTGGCGGCGGATCCAGCTGCCGTCCACCACGGCGGCCATATCGGTGGGCAGGTCGGCGCCCTCGCCGCCCACACGGGTGATGACGATCATGGCCGTGTCGGAAAAGCCCTTGGCGTTGCTCATCATCTCGTCGGTGTACAGGCTGACGTTGGGCTCGGGCAGGGTCCAGTCCTGGACGGACATGGCCACCTTGGGCCGGTCGGCCTTATAGTCAGTATAGAACTTTTCCAGCTCCTCATTCAGCTCAAACCCGGCGTTGGCCAGCCCCTGGAGCAGGGTGACGGTGGGATAGGCGTCGTTCAGCGCGCCGGAGCCGGTGCCGCCGTAGCAGGGGTTGGTGGAAGCCCAGCCGAACACGTTCAGCTTGGAGCCGCCGGCCAGGGGGAGCAGGCCGTCGTTCTCCAGCAGAACGATGCCCTCCTCGGCCATCTGGGCCACCAGCTGGGTGGCCTCGGCGGTGGTTTCATCGGTGAGGTAAGAGGTTTCGCTGACCAGGTCCAGCATGCTGGACATCGGGCCGGTGCAGATCAGGTTGACCACCACCACCACGGCCAGGAGCAGGGCCAGCCCGGCCTGGGTGCGGATCAGGAATTTTTTGTCTCTGGCCATTTTTCCGCAGGCCGCCACGGCGGCAATGGCCAGCACTGCCAGAATGCCAAGGACGATCAGGTGGTTTTTGATCATGCCAAGTACATTCATGACATCATCCATGTTGATAGCAAGCATTTTATGTTCCTCCTTCTCTGTTGGGCCGGGGCCGGCCGCGCCCCAGCCGTTTACAGGGCGCATGATATCACATTCTATTCTCCCCAACATGGAAGCGGCGCAAACTGCTTGTTTTTCCGCGCGAACTGCTTTCAGACCTGTGCGTTTTCCACAAAAAGAAGTCCGGCTGTTTGACATTTCAAACAACCGGCTCTTTGACGGGAATGACAATATTCAGCTCAAACCAGCCGCCCCGATTGTGTATGGTCATGGTTCCGCCGTACTTCTCCGCCGCCCAGCGGATGGACCGGACCCCAAAGCCGTGGTAGGCCCCATCCCCCTTGGTGGACAGGGGCAGGCCGTCCTGAAATTCCAGCTCCCGCTCGCAGCGGTTCCCGCACTGGATGACCAGAAAGTCCTTCTTCCCGTACACCGCCAGGTGGATCAGCCGCCGCTGCCGGTCCGGGATGGTCAGCTCACACTCGATGGCGTTGTCCAGCACGTTGCCGAAGATGGAACAGATATCCATCACGTCCATAAAGTCCAGCCGGGCCCCGTCGGCCACGCAGGTCAGCTCGATGCCGTGGCGGGCGCAGTACAGGCTCTTGCCCGTGAGGACGGTGTCCAGCACCGAGTTCCCCGTCTTGTTCTGGGCCTCATAGGCCCGGATCTCCTCCTCCATGCCGTCCAGAAAGTCGCAGCGACGCTGGGGGTCCTGCTCCGCCCGGAGGACGGCAATCTGATGCTTCAGGTCGTGGTACTTCCGGTTGACCACGTCGATATTCTCCCGGGACTGCTTGTACTGGACATATTGGTTTTGCAGAATGTTCTGCATGGCGTCCAGCTCCCGCTGGGCATGGAGCTCCCGCCTCTGGATGTGGCAGGCGTACAGCATGGCCACCCCCGCCAGGTCGATGAGGGTGCGGATGTTATAGATGCCCTCGATGGCCGGGCTGGTAAAGGGGATGTCGGTATAGACGAAGGACAGGTTGCTCATCAGAAAGCAGGTGGCGCTGATGACCACCGGCGGCCACAGCTCCCGTGGCCGGAACACCAGGGCAGTGTCCGGGTCCCTCCGCCGGGCCTGGAGCCAGTACATGACAAAGAACACCCCGGCGTACACCGCCGCCAGAAAGAGGGCGGAGAGCAGTAAGGTGCGCCCCGCGCCGCCCTCCAGCCCCAGGAGGTGGCGGGTGTACGACCACAGCTGCCACTCCAGCGAGGCGGCGAACTCCGCCGTCAGGAAGGCGAAGGCCGTGATGTACACCGCCCCCAGCGGGGGGATGTCGCAGCACAGGGCGAGGAGCAAAAACATCAGCCCCACCGCCCCCGCCATGCAGGGCAGCCACAGGACGATGCGCAGCCCGTCCGTCAGGTGGAGGAACAGGCACTGTACCGCCAGCCCCGCGCCCAGAACCCCCCACAGCCGGGGGCCGTCAAAGCGGCGGGGCCGGTTGAGCATGAACACCAGACAGGCGCACCACTCCGCCGCGGCGGTGAACAGCCGGGGGATGTCTGAGAGATAGACCTGGTTCATCCGCTGATCCCCCCTACATAGTCGGCCAGGGCGCTGAGGAAAGGCCCCCGGCGGCCCCGGCTGATGAGGAGCTTGTCCCCCTGGACCACGGCGCAGCCGTCCCGCACCCCGCTGACGTGGGCCAGGTTGACCAGATAGCCCTTGTTGCACCGGATAAAGCCCTTGTCCGCCAGGGTCTCCTCCATCTGCTGGAGGGTGGCCGGGGAGGCGTAGACGCCGTCGCTGGTGTGGAACATCAGCTGGTGCCCCAGCCGCTCCATGTAGTAGATGCCGCCCACCTCCAGCTTCAAAGCGCCCCCCTTGACCGCCACGGTGATGTAGCCGCCCCCACCCTTTTTCACATACCGCAGCACCCGGGTGAGCCGCTGGGAGAAGGAAAAATAGTTCAGCGGCTTGAGGATGTAGTCCAGGGCGTTCACCGAGTAGCCCTGGATTGCGTATTGGGCCAGATTGGTGACAAAGACGATCACCACCTCCGGGTCCACCCTCCGGATGTGGCGCGCCGCCGTCATGCCGTCCAGAAACGGCATGTCCACATCCAACAGGAGCAGGTCGTACTCCGGCCTGTACCGCTCCACCAGGTCCTCCCCGTTGTCGTAGTGGGTGACCTGGAAGCTCCGGCCGGTTTCCCGGCTGTAATCATCCAGAAATTCCTCCAGCTGCCGGAAGCACTGAGGATCGTCCTCCGCGATCAAAACACGGATCATATGCCCGCCCCCTTTCTGAACTCCGAACACGTTGAAAACAGACCTGAACAGTGAGAAAATTATATCATTTTCATTCACTCTATTTCAATACCATTTCAGCGGAAAAGGGAAAAATCCCCCACTATTGTGCATATTTCCATTTTTCAAGGGGCGCCGAACCGGGGGCGTTTTTATAAAGTGGATAAGAAACCCCCTCTAAGTCAAAAGACTCCCCCCTTGGAATAGGCTGGTATTTTTGATAGACTGTCATTACCAATAAAAAAGCGGTCTGTCAGCGGACAAAAATTCATCGAACCGTAAATAAAAGGAAGCCGGTGATTCGAAAAATGAATGAAACCATTGTATCCATGAAGGGGATATGCAAGAGCTTCCCCGGCGTCAAGGCCCTGGATCATGTGGACTTCGCGCTGCGCTCCGGCGAGGTCATGGCCCTGCTGGGGGAGAACGGCGCGGGCAAGAGCACCCTGATGAAGGTGCTCAGCGGCGTCTACCAGCGGGACGCGGGGGAGCTGGAAATCTTCGGGAAGCGGTACGGGGACCTGAACCCCAAGCTGGCCCAGGAGGTGGGCGAGCTGCCCGTGTCCAAGCAGCAGATGGTGGAGATTGCCAAGGCCCTGTCCACCCACGCCAAGGTGCTGATCATGGACGAACCCACCTCCGCCCTCACCGCCCGGGAGATCGACGACCTGTTCCGCATCATTCGGGAGCTGAAATCCAAGGGCTGCGGCATCGTGTACATCTCCCACCGGCTGGAGGAGCTCCAGCACATCGTGGACCGGGTGGCCATCATGCGGGACGGCCAGTACATCACCAGCTTTGACTTCCAGGGCGCGTCCTTGGACGAGATCATCGCCTACATGGTGGGCCGGGAGATTAAGGAGAAGTTCCCCCGGGTCGCCTGCAAGAAGGGCAGGAAGGTCTTCGAGGTCAAGGGGCTCAACGCCGGCCGCATGGTGCGGGACACCGACTTCTCCCTGTACGAGGAGGATTTATAATGAAAAAGCTTACAGCAATTCTGTGTGCAGCCTGTCTGATGCTCACCGCCATGACCGGCTGCGCCAAGAAGGACAATCCCAGCCAGAGCGGGGGCTCCGGCGGCATGATCGCCCTGATTACCATGGGCTCCATCGACCAGCACTGGATCACCCTGAACGAGGGGGCCCAGAAGGCGGCCGGCGAGCTGGGCGTCAACGTCCAGTTCATGTCCCCCAACACCAAGGACGACGCCCAGCAGATCGAGTGCGTCAACAACGCCGTCAGCGCCGGCGCAAAGGCCATCATCGTGGCCGCCAACGGCCCTGACGCCATCTCCTCCGCCCTGAAAGAGGCCAAGGACAAGGGCGTGAAGATTGTCTATGTGGACTCCCCCGCCAATGTGGAAGCCGAGGCCACCTTCTCCACCGACAACAAGGCCGCAGGCAAGACCGCCGGCGAGGAGATGAAGAAGGCCCTGGACGCCAAGGGCGTCACCTCCGGCAAGATCGGCATCATCAACGTCAACGCCGCCACCGACTCCTGCGTGGCCCGGGAGGAGGGCTTCCGCTCCGCCTTTGAGGGCAGCGGCTTCGAGCTGCTGGAGACTCAGTACGGCGAGGGCGACGCCGCCAAGTCCCAGTCCATCGCTGAGAACTACATCACCCAGGGCGTGGTGGGCATCTTCGGCTGCAACGAGGGCTCCACCACCGGCGCCGGCAACGCCATCAAGGCCACCGGAAAGGCCGACATCATCGGCGTGGGCTTTGACAAGTCCGACGCCATCCAGGGCCTGATCGACGACGGCTGCCTGCTGGCCACCATGGCCCAGAACCCCGACGTGATGGGCTATGAGGGCGTGAAGGCCGCTGTGAAGGCCATCAACGGCGAGAGCCTGGGCGGCGCTGTCACCGACACCGGCGTGTCTGTGCTCACCAAGTGATTTCATAGCGGTTTACGCAGCAGGAACGCCGGTTTTCCGGCGTTCCTGTTGAAATTACCGGGCCAAAATGATAAAGTAGTAAAAACGGATTGACGCAGGACGGGCGAAGGTTTGTTTGAAAAGCAGCTCCGTGGGAAGAGAGGCAGCTTATGTGGAAGGTTATTATCGCGGATGACGAAAAATTGATCTGCCGCCTTATCGAGGCGCTGGTTGACTGGGAGAAGCTGAATATGCGGATTGCAGGCAAGGCAGAGAACGGCCTGGAAGCCCTGCAAATGGTGCGGGAGCTGCGGCCCCACCTGCTTATTACCGACATCCGCATGCCGGGGTGCGACGGGCTGGACCTGGACGGCGGCGAGCTGGGCGGCCCCGCCCGCTCCATCATCCGGCGGAAGGCGGAGGAGCTGTTCCAGACCACCGTGCTGCCGGTGTGCGCCGAGGGGGCCTTGTATCTGCGGGACTTCTGCGGCTATGGCCTGCTCAGCTATCCAGACGGGGACAGGGACCGGCCCCGCCACGCCCTGCGGGAGCTGCTCAGCAAGCTGGAAGCCAACAAAAGCCTGTTCGGGCAGGTGGTGTTCACCATCGGCCTGGGCCGGCCGGTCCGCCGCGCCCGGGAGCTGGGCGAATCCGTCGCCACGGCCCGGCTGGCGGCGGACGAGCGGCTGATCGAGGGCCGGGGGCGGCTGCTGGAGGAAGCGCCCGCCGCCGCCGACATCCCCAGGCAGGCCCTGCTGAACCGCTACACCAATCTGATGTACCACGGGATCGAAATCCTGGACGGAGAGCCCCTGCGCCTGTCCAGGGAGAGCCTGCGGGCGGGGGTGCTGGCCGTGCCCAGGATACGGGGCCAAGATATCCTGGAGCTGGTGCTGGACGCCGGGCGTATCTTCGCCCTGCGGGCGGGCGCCGGCGATATGGACGCCTTTCAGGCCCGCTGCGGCCAGCGGGGACGGGCGAGGGCTTTTCCAAGTACCTCACAGAGGTGCGCGTGAACCGCGCCAAGGAGCTGCTGCGGGAGACTGACCTGCCGGTCACCGAGATATGCCAGGCGGTGGGCTACAGCGACCGGAAGCACTTCACCCAGACCTTCCACAAAATGACCGGCGTGAACCCGGCGGAGTTCCGCCGGCTCTACGGATAGCGGGGGCGGGCCATGGGTCAGAAGAAATTTCGATATCTGTCCAGCCGGCTGCTGGCGGCTGGGACAGCGGCGGCGCTGCTGAACACCGCCCTGCTGGCCGCCCTGCTCTGGGCAGCCGTCCTTTGGATACTCCGGCCCTTCTGCCGGCTGGAGCGGAACACCCGCCTGTTTCTGGAGGGCTGCTCCTCCGACAATTGGGACATCTTCCCCTCCCCCGGCGGGCGGCAGATGCAGGAGCGCTTGCGGGAGATGCTGGACTCCTCCGAGCTGCTGAAGCTGAACAAGCGCCAGGCCCAATATCTCGCCCTGCAAAACCAGATCAACCCGCACTTCCTCTACAACACGCTGGAGAGCATCCGCAGCGAAGCCCTCACCGCCGGGCTGACGGCGCTGGCGGACATGACCGAAGCCCTGGCCAGCTTTTTCCGCTACACCATCAGCAAGGTGGAAAACCTGGTGTCGGTGGAGGAGGAGCTGCAAAACTGCGAGACTTACTTTAAAATCCAGCGCTACCGCTTTGCCGAGCGCCTGCAGCTGACCATCCAGTGCGACAGCGGGGACCGGGAGGAAATTTACAACTGCCGCCTGCCCAAGCTGACCATGCAGCCCATTCTGAAAAACAGCATCATCCACGGCACCGAGTGTAAAATCGGCACCGGCCACCTGGCCATCCATCTGGAGGGGGTGGGCAAGCTGCTCCTCATCCGGATATCCGACGACGGCGTGGGCATGGACGAGGAGACCCTGGCCCAGATGAACAGGCGGCTGCAAACCAGCGCCCGGAGCGCCTTCTCCCCCAGCACCCAGGAAAAAGGGGGGATCGCCCTTCTGAACGTGAACAACCGCATCCACCTCCTCTTTGGGGAGGAGTACGGCCTGCGGGTATTCTCTGTCTCCGGGGTGGGGACGGATGTGGAAATCACCCTGCCCGCCATCACCAGCGACCGGGATATCCCCAACAAGGCGGCGCTGGGCACCCTGTGAGGCCAAGCCATGCGAGAAGAAATTCTGCGTATGAACCAGGTGACCTATGTCAGCCAGGGGGTTGTCCGCCTGGACAATTTCAGCCTGACGGTCCGGGCCGGGGAAATCCTGGGGCTGGTGCCCATCAACAACGACGGGCTGGAAGCGCTGTTCTCCCTGCTGAAACAAAACCTCCCCCTGCGCAGCGGCTACGTCTACTACCACGGGAAGCGGGTCAACGGCGGGGAGTGCGTCGTGGTGCAGGATATGGACGACTGCGCCCAGCGGGATTTTCTGGCCCTGCTGGAGTGGGGGGAGCCGGAGAAGGGCCGGCTTCTGGTGGGAGGGGCCCCCTAACCTCCGGCCGGGACCGCTCCATCGCCGTGGTCCAGGAGCGGCCCACAGAGACGATGCTGTTCCCCAGCATGAGCTATATGGACAACCTGTGCTTCAATATGGACCACAGCTTTCCCAACATATGGGCTTCCCGGGGGATGCGCCGGAGCATCTGGGAGGAGTACTCCCCCCTTCTGGGGGCGGAGGCCTTCGACATGCGGGTGGACGACCTCACCGACCGGCAGAAATACGATCTGGTGTTTACCCGCCTGCTGCTCCAGCGGCCCAAAGTCGTATTTTGCATCCATCCCTTTAAAAAAGCCGGGGTGGCCATCCGCAGCCATATCTGGGAGCTGATTGACCGGCTGCTGAAAAAGGACATCGCGGTGGTGATTCTGGCCCTCAATCTGGCCGACTCCCTGGCCCTGGCCGACCGGCTCATCCGGCTGAGATTGGGGAGGATACAGGAAACTTACCGCCGGGAGGACTTTGTAAAACTCCCCTACAATACGCCCTGGCTCTATCTATACCGGGAAAAATATCCAAAGTAAAAACCTGTCAGACGGTCGTTTGAGGTTGTGAATACAGACTCTAATATCTACTGACGAAAGGATGCTGTTTATGAAACGCTCTGAAATCAACAAGGCCCTGAAAGCGCTGGAGGACATGTGCGCCGAATACCGCTTCGCCCTGCCCCCCTTCTGCCATTTCACGCCCGATCAGTGGCGGGGCCTGGGGCATGAGTACGACGAGGTCCGGGACTGTATGCTGGGTTGGGACATCACCGACTACGGCAAGGGTGATTTCGACCACTTCGGCTTCTCCCTCATCACCATCCGCAACGGAAACCGGGCCATGGCGGACCAGTACCCCAAGGTATACGCTGAAAAGCTGCTGTACCTGAAAGAGGGCCAGTACGCCCCCAACCACTTCCACTGGTACAAGACGGAGGACATCATCAACCGGGGCGGGGGCAATGCGCTCATCCGGGTGTATAACTCCCTGCCCGACGAGGAGGTCGACTATGTCTCCGACGTCACCGTCCATACCGACGGCCGCACCTATACCGTCCCCGCCGGGACCCAGGTCCGCCTCACCCCCGGCGAGAGCATCCATATCCAGCAGCGGCTGTACCACGACTTCTCGGTGGAGGAGGGGGGAGGGCCTGTCCTCCTGGGCGAGGTGAGCCAGTGCAACGACGACAACACCGACAACCGCTTCAATCCCCCTGTGGGCCGCTTCCCAAAGATCGAGGAGGACGAGCCGCCCTACCGCCTTCTGTGCAACGAGTACCCGCCCGCCAAGTGAGAACCTGTATTCACAATCTCAAACAACCGTTTGGACGGGCCTTTTGCCGCCTTGCGGCGTTAAAAAATCTTGAAATCCACAAAGGATTCCTGTGATTTTTTGCCTTGCAGGGCGGCAAAATTCCTCGTCCATCCAGCATTTTCGATTATGAATACAGGTTCTGAGTCATATGGGGCGGCGTGTTGAGCGGCAAAAAGATCTCTTGCTGGAAAATTACAAATAGAGCTGGCAATCCGGACCGATATACAGTATAATTGTCCATGCGATGCGCGCGGTGGATGCATTATCTGGCATCCGCTTGGAACCGCCGGCGGGCAGTTTATCGCCACCCCCGGCTTCGACCCCGGGCTGGCGGCCTACGCCCAGGAGAAAAACATCCCCATCTACCCCGGCTGCACCACGCCCACCGACTACCACGCCGCTTTGAAGTTCGGCCTGGAGCTGCTGAAATTTTTCCCCGCCGAGCAGTCCGGAGGCCTGGCCAAAATCAAGGCCATGAGCGCCCCTTCCCCCAGTTCAAGGTCATGCCCACCGGCGGCGTCTCCCTGAAAAACCTGAAAGAATACCTCTCCGCCCCCGTGATCGCCGCTTGCGGAGGGTCCTATATGGTCACCGCCGACCTGATTGACAATCAAAAGTGGGACGAGATTATCCAGCTGTGTAAAAAATCTGTGGAAATTGTAAAGGCGGCACGGGGCAATGGCTAAAATTGCCACCTTTGGCGAGCTGATGATCCGGCTCCAGCCCTAAACTACGAGCGCTTTGTCCAGGCCGGCCACCTGGAGTTCTCCTTCGGCGGCGGCGAGGCCAATGTGGCCGTCT
>OFFF01001809.1_pt1 | contig 12972 bp, 15 predicted proteins | sample 1521301 | NCBI WGS metagenome assembly OFFF01 (sample SAMEA3504101, study PRJEB24116) | mouse gut metagenome | biome: mouse gut; feature: mouse-associated habitat; material: faeces | place: Denmark | collected 2011
GGCCATTCGCAATACCTCCTTCTTGGTTTTCTGGCATGAAAAAAGGGCTTGACCTATCTTGTCAAGCCCCCGGTGGTTGGGTTGCCTCCTTTCCCTGCTCCTATGAAAAAACCGCCCTTCGTTGTGAAAGAGCGGTATTTCAGTAGGTTGGCAGTCCATTATTTTGTTTTTTTATATGTATCCCTTTGTACACTGTTGCAAAAGAACCCGAATATAAAAAACTTCTGAAACAAATCAATTTTCCTGGCCTGCGTCCCCTTTATTTTCCGCAGGGCCGTACTGCGCTCCTTCCAGACCTGTAAATCCATCCAATAATCCCATGTCATAATAAGACCTCTTTTTTTCAGCAAATTGTATTTTCCAAGCTTTCAAAAATTGCCCGTCATTTTTTCTCTTTTTCCAGTACGGGCTTCCGGTTCCCAAAATGGAGACACTCCACAGGGCATGCCCGGACGCACCTGCCGCAGCGGATACACTCCGGGGAACGTGATATTTCCTTAAGGGAAAGCCCCACCGGACAGGCTTCCTCACAGGCATGGCAGGAAATACACCGCTCCTCTTCCCAGTGAATCCGTACCAGGCTGAATCGGTTGAACCATCCATATATGGCCCCCAGAGGACAAAGATACTGGCAAAAAGGCCGGTAAATCTTCACGGAAAGAATCAAAAGCGCCAGCAGAATCCCAAGCTTCCAGAAAAACAGCCCTCCTGCCTGACTGCGGAGAAGCTGATTTCCGCTAAGCAGAGGCAAGGCCCCGAACAGTGTTCCCGAAGGACACAGGTATTTGCAGAAAGCCGGAACCTTTGCAAAGCCGCCGAAGAGAAACAAGGAGCCGATGCATACAAGAAAAATATGGGTCGCATATTTTCCGTATTTGAGTACGGAATGGTAGGGCAGGCGCTTCCTTTTCCTGAACAGCTGAATCCGGTGAAGCACATCCTGTACCAGTCCAAAGGGACAGAGCCAGCCGCAGACAAAGCGTCCCAGAATACTTCCGAACACGAAAAGAAATCCCAGAACGCCGAAGGGAATCTGAAGATTTTGCTGATTCAGCACCGCCTGGAGCGCTCCTATGGGACAGGACCCGACGGCTCCCGGACAGGAATAGCAGTTTAAGCCGGGAACACAGGCGTATTTAAGCGTTCCCTGATAAATCTTTCCGTTCAGGAAGCCATAGGCGTACCCGTTAGTAAGAATGGTAAATAAAATCTGTACCTTAAACCGAAAATTTTTTCTCATCATGTCACCCGATTCCAATACATTCCAGACAGATCATAACCGCCTTTTTCCAGACAATTTCCAACTGTCCCCCGGCCGCTCCCAGTCCCAGAAATGCGATTCCGAGAGCCGTTCCCAGAAGCCAGGCTTTTTGTTTACAGATCCTTAAGAAGCCCATCTATTTTCTCCTTCCAATGGGTTTTGTCCATAGCGCCTACAACCACATCCAAAATCTCGCCCTTTTCATTGAGGAAAAATGTGGTGGGTACGGCGGAAACATCCGCAAGCAGCCCAAGATACAGTGATTCGTTCAAAAGCATGTGGGGATAAGATGCCCCTGTCTTCTCCACCAATTCAGTCGCATATGCGGCGGCTTCCTCATCCTGGCCCTCCACAACATCGCTTACAATGCCAATCAGCTGAAAATCCGCCTTATCGTATTCTTGTGCCAGTTCTCCCAGCTCCGGCATTTCCTTCAAGCAGGGGTTGCAGTAGGTGGCCCAGACATTGATCATGGTTAGCTTTGACTCGGCGCATAAGTCCTGAGAAATGGTGTTTCCATCCAGATCCTGCCCCTCAAAGACCACGGCTTCTGACGCTGTATTGTCCTCATTTTCGGGAGCAACGCTTTCTTCTGTCTTTGCTTCCGGCTCCGGATTCTTTGCAGCGTCCTTTCCGGTACAGCCGCATAAAAGCATTGCCGCTAAAATGCCTGGTAAAAGGTATTGTTTTTTCATTTTATACATGGTATTCCTCCTAATTAAAGTCGCTGCGCGACAGCACTAAAGGGTAAAGTCACTTCGGCACACCTATGATGAGAGAAATTTTCATTCGAAAGGGCACTCATAAAAGTTTCTCTCGTGCGCCTTTGCGGCTTTACTTAGTCGCTGCGCGACGGCACTAAAGGGTAAAGCCGCAGAAAGTTTTTCTATAAAACCAGTTCTATTATAACTCATGTTTCTGATTTTTGATATTCTTTTTTTGTTTTTTGATTGCCCCTGTTTTGATGTAATAGTATAATTGACTTAGTTATCACATTTACTTTTAGAGATTACCAGAAAGGCCGTACCATGTCCGACTATCAAGAGCTTATCAAAAATTTTGAACGCATCCGGGATTATATGCGGCAATTTTTCCTCTACGGCTTTAAGGTCCGCAGTGAGTTCGGGGAAAAAAGCGGCCGCACCTACGACAATGAACGCCGCCGGATCGAGAGCTACCTGGCCGGATATATCCATATGGATTACACCTCCCGTGGAAAACAGGTGTCCGTCCATATGGACAGCAAACAGCTTTCCACCAATCCCCTCTACGCCGCCTGGAAGTCCAAAAGCTTTACGGACAATGATCTGCTGCTCCATTTTTTTCTTCCGGATCTTCTGGGAAATAAGAATGCACTCACCGTTTCCGCTCTCTGCGATCTTCTGGCGGAGCGTCTCGAGACTGTTCCGGATCTCCAGACCGTGCGGAACAAATGCCGGGAATACGAACGCCTTGGGATTCTTGAAGCGCAAAAGAACGGGAAAGCCTTTGCCTACCGCCTCACTCCCCCTATGGCCCTGGAAAACACTCCGCTCTATAAGGACTTGATGCAGGCGGTAAAATTCTGCTCCGAAGCCATGCCCTTCGGCATTGTGGGCAGCACCCTTCTGGATCGGGAGTTTCTTCACAACGATCTCTTCTGCTGGAAGCACTATTTTCTGGTACATACCTTGGAGGATCAGGCGCTTTTAAAGATTTTGGATGCCATGAAGGAGCATCGCACCATTACGTTTGAAAACCATAGTGTCCGTTCGGGAAACCGGACGCAGATAACGGGGCTTCCGCTGAGGATCTTTGTCAGTACCCAGACCGGGCGGCGTTATGTATGCCTTTACTTTTTCCCAAAGCGGCGTTTTAACTGTCTGCGCCTGGACTGTATTTCCAAGGTAAAGCCTTTGGAGCTTTGTTCGGAATATGAGCTTTTGCGGGAGAAATTAGAGAAAAATCTGGCCTTCTGCTGGGGTGTTTCCTTCGGAGGGCACAGCCGCATGGAAACTCTGTGTATGAAGCTGTATATTGATGAAAAACGGGAGAGACACATCATTAACCGGCTCCACCGGGAAGGGCGGGGCGGCGAAGTTCTGAAGGTTCGGGAACATGTATTTTTGTATACAGGCGTATTTTTTGATGCAAATGAAATGCTTTCCTGGGTAAAATCATTTACCGGAAGAATCCTGGATCTGCAGTGCTCCAATGATGCGGCGCTTCGGAAGGTGACTCGGGATTTGGAGGAAATGTATGAGATGTACTCGGAAGTGGGTTAAAAATGGAATTATTTGAAGAAATCTACGGCTCTTATTTTCAGGCCATACGGAAAATTTTATTGGATGCAGGGACAAAGCCTCTGACCCTTAAGGACATGGAAGCGGATATTTTAAGCGTCTCTTCTGCGGAAAGCGCTCTCAATATTCTTCCCAAGCTCCTAGACGGGGCCTGGAGTCCTCTTCTTCACAGGGAGGCGGACGGGTGTTTTTCCTGTGCGCTTGGACAGGATCAGACGGAAAAAACGGAGGATTTTTTAAAGCTTCCTTTGACAAAGCTTCAAAAGTCCTGGTTAAAGGCTCTGCTCTTGGACCCAAGATTCCGTCTCTTTTTTTCGGAAGAGGCTTTGGAGGAGCTTGAGAAGGCTTTGGAGGATGTTCCGGCCTTGTATGATCCGGCGGATTTTCACTATTTTGACCGCTATGGGGATGGGGACCCTTATGAAGATCCCATTTATCAGAATATTTTCCGCACCATATTGAAGGCTATGACGGAGCGCCGTCCTCTGTTTGTCGCTTATGAAAGCCGCAAGGGGAATCCTCTGACCCTCGAAGTCCTGCCCTGCCGTTTTCAGTATTCCCCAAAGGATGATAAGTTCCGTCTGCTCTGCGTATCCCTGTCCCATTGCCGGCCCAAGCAGTTTCATGTTATGAATGTGGCCCGTATGCTTGCCTGCCATATTTCCAAAAATCCTGTTCCCAGGGACTTTGACTGGGATATCAGCCGTTTTCAGCGGCAAGCCGGGGAGCCGGTGCGGATCCGCATCCGCAATGAGCGCAATGCCCTGGAGCGGTGCATGCTGCGGTTTGCAAATTATGAAAAGCAGACGGTCTATGAACCGGAGAGTGATACCTGGCTGTGTTCTATCTACTACGATCCGGCGGATGAAACGGAGCTTCTTATTGATCTTCTTTCCTTCGGGCCGGTGATCCGGATTCTGGGACCGGAGAAGTTTCTGAATGAAGTTCGCCGGAGGGTAAAGCGGCAGCATGAATTGTTTTATTCTTGTGTGGAGTGATGGGGTATTCTTCATTGACAGTAAAAAAAATGTGTCCTATACTAAATTCATATTTTAAAGGAAACATAAAATAAAGGAGATTTTAAAGATATGACTGAAATCGCTGCCCTAAATCTATTATCCTACAGCCCGATGAAAATTTCTTCCGGTTCTCTCCCAAAGGCTTCCGATTCTTTTGCATCTATCCTCCGTGATTCTGTCAGAAAAAGCGATTTGACTGCAAAAGCTTCTTGCCCGGCAAATTCTCAGCCTCGAATCGGCTCGTTAGATGAAGCCGGCTCGTTATCCGAGACAGAGCTTGAGGATAAATACTGCTCTATGTGCGGTTCCAGAATCAAAGAAGACGGTTCCTGCCCTATCTGCATCGTGCCGATCTTTATTTCCGGAAATCCCGGAGCAAGTAATTCGGGTGCCTCACAGCTTGGAACGGTACAGGCCGTATCCGGAAATCGCTTAACAGCCGCCTATCGGCATCGCAAAAGCTGAAAACGTTTGAGGGAGCTTCCAAAGGTAAATGCAGATTCTCTGTCTCTCTCGCTGCACCGGGAAGAAACAATATCCTCAGCGTACAAAGGAACACAAAACAAATTCAGAAGGAAATTTTTAAAGGATTGATAATACTATGATTAACAGAGAGGATATGTTGGAATTAACAAGGAGAATGACGCCCAAGCGCACCTCCATCACAAGGATTGCCGGATGTTATGTGGATCGGAAGGGAGATTTTGACGGGAGTTTTAATACGAATTTTTTGAAGCTTTCCGAGGCTGAAAGGGCAAAGAATCTGAATCTGGCAAAGACGGTTCCTTTTTCCGATACAAATAAGAATCTGAATAAATATGAGTTTAAGCCAGAGCATATGAATCCAGGCAGTATATGGCAGCTTCTTATGGCAATGAAAGATTGCGGCCTGAAAAACGATGCGCTTATGGATGCATTTTATGACATTGTTATGGAGCACTACAAAAGCGATTCCGAATATGCCATTATAGTTTTCCATGATCGATACGACATTCCGGCAAAAACCTCCGATAAAGAACGGCTGTGGGAATCTGAAGAGGTGTTTGAATATATTATCTGTGTGATTTGCTCCCTTGCGGGCCGATATGAACCGGGAGAGCCTGCCTGCGGATTCCTGTTTCCTGCTTTTACGGATCGCAGCGGCGATCTGAATCACGTAAATATCTTCCAGAAAAACCCCGAGAAACCCCATATGGAGCTGGCGGAAAAGATTCTTGAGGTTTTCCAGGGGGAACACCGTTGAAGCTATTACTCGTTTTTGTAATTACTTTTTTGACCGCATGAAATCACAGACACATCCATCTGTTTCATACTTACATTTTAGATACTTTGACTGTTCTCTTGCATAGCTTCCATATAAGAAGAAATCGTTATTCTATCATTCATTTTTCTAACACTCATTAAATACTTTTCTTGCAAATCAAAAACAAAAAATGCCGAAAAAGGCTGTGGAGAAAGATGCCAGACTGTTCTGATATCCCACGTCTTATTTCCCCACAGCCCCCTTCCGGCAGATACTTCCTTTTCAAAATTTTTATATCATTTCCCGGCCGGCACCACCATCCCCGCAAGCTGTTCCAAAAGATTCCCACCTCCATTCACCGAGATAGACCCTACCTTATCGCAAATCCTCTCCAAATACTCAAGCTCCTTTAAGCGGTACAAAACAGGATTTTCCTCCATCAGCTTCGCCGTATTCAGAAGGCTCCTGGTGGAAGCCACCTCCTCCCGGCGCATAATCACATTGGCCTGGGCCTTCTTCTCCGCTACCAGAACCGTATTCATAATATCCCGAATCTCCCCCGGCAGAATAATATCCTTAATTCCCACATCCAGAACCTCCACACAGTAGTCCCCCTGCACCTCCAAAAGCCTTTCCTTCAGCACATTTCCAATCGCCTCCTTGTCAGCCAAAAGCTCATCCAGGCGAAACTGCCCCACATACTCCCTGGCCGCAAGCTGCACTCTGGTGTACAGCAGCTTCGAAGCTCCCTCCAGCCTCTTTACCAGCTCCAGCGGATTCGTAATGCGGTAGCTGCACAAAATGTTTAACCGAATCCCCACCTTATCCGCCGTCAAAATCTCCTGACCGGAAATATCAAGCTGCTGCACCTTCAGATTGAACACCTTACAGGACACTTCATGAGCATAATTCCAGTAAAAATACGTTCCGCAGGAAAGCTCCCTGTCAAAATGCCCGTCTATGTACAAAAGCCCCGTCTCACCCTCCCCAATCACCACCTTCTTATAAAGCCGGGCAGGAATCAGATGACGATACATTCCGGGCACCTGATCCTCCGTCATCTGAACGCCGGTGACATCCACCAGACGAATCTCATTTTCCTCAAACACATTCCAGTAGAGGGCTTCCCCATCCATCAAAACCTGCTTGAAAATACCGTCCGCCATATGAATACCAATACAATGATCGGGAATACGCACCCGAACCACGCGCTTTGCAAACTCCGGCTGACGCATCAAAAGCTCCGCCGGAAGCTTCTTAGTATCTACCTTTCCCACCATAGATACAATCCGAAGCTCATATCCAAGAAAAGAATAAATAGAGTGCTTTCCGGCAAACAACAAGCCCTGCAAAATCCCATTCTTCAACAAATATCCACATTCCTGTTCCTTAATCAAATACTTCATCTATATCTCCTATTCCAGTTCCGTAATATCCCTCACAACACACCTGTATGAAATCAATTTCCAGTCACAAATGCATGTGCCTGTAAATTGATTTGTGTATTGTGAGGCATATTACTGTTTTCCAGTCCCGTAATATCAACCATTTTGTTATTTGGAAGTGCGATCGCTTTTCCCACCGCCGAAATGGGGACGACCCCTTGAGAAAGGATTCTTCACGGAGGACCCGAACCCATATACGGTTCAGGCTGTCCCTGTCGTTTCCTTTCGGTATCCGAAGCCATACTGCCTTCCCGCGGCCGGAAAATCCTGTTCCATAAGCGAAATGAAAACCTCCAAATCCCTTACGCCCCCGGAATAAGCCATCCATGCCCCAAAAGGCAAAAAGACTTGCTCCCAAAAAGCCACAGTTCCCCCGGGAAAAGCGAAATCACGTTCTCCCACTGCTTTGTTTTGCAATTGACAGTTGCAATAAAGTTACGATTGCTATACCCACTTAGCTACCCATTTCTCATATGGGAGAGGATTCGAACCTCTGACACATCGTGTTCCCAGCGTCCATTCCGGAATGCCGTCGACTTAAAAAGCCGCCGCACCGCCCAGGCCAAAACCTGCAGCCAAAAGCACCGTATGCAAATCCATGCATCACCTATGCGGGAAAATGGACCCTCTATATCAAACCGGCGCCTGCCGGAAGATACCACAAAAAAACTACTCATTTACATCTCAATACTTTCGTTAAAGACCGGCAGACCTTTCCGGCGGAGGGGAGGAGGGCCGCCCCGATCAGGGGTGGAGGTTCCTGCCCGCAGCCTACACAGCCTCCCGGCTCCTCACACCCCCCATCCAGCCATACCGCTCCCCCCAATATCCTCACCCTTTCACCACCCCAATCGTCCGCAACCTCTTCACCGGCGTCACCAAATCACTCTGATTTGCCATCACCACATCAATATCCTTATAAGCAAACCGGCTTTCCTCCGCCACATCCCGTTTATTCTTCTTCCCAAGAATCACACCCTGATCCTTCAGATCCACCATCACCTCTTCACAGCTAAAAGCCGCCATAGCCCCCTTCCGGGAATAAGCTCTCCCCGCTCCGTGAGATGAAGAGCAAAAACTCAAGGGATTCCCAAGTCCAATAACCACATAACTGTAGGACCCCATAGCGCCCGGAATTACCGTAAGCTCCCCATTTCCTGCACGAACAGCGCCTTTCCGGTGTACCCAGACATTTTCACCAAAGTGATTTTCCAACGCCGCATAATTATGATGACAGTTGATCTCATCCTGATATTCCAGCACCAATTCCGTATGCTTACCAATCCATTTTTCCAGAACAGCTTTCACTGCAAGCATCATTTTCTCCCTGTTTTCTCTGGCAAATGCCATAGACAGGTTCATCCAATTCAGATACGCGCATCCTTCCTCCGTATCCACGGGCAGAAAGGCTAGGCGATATTCGTCGGGCACCTGGCTGTACCAACGCTTATTCAACTCCCGCGCCTTCTGATGAAAATAATCACAGACAGACTTCCCAAAATGACGGCTTCCGGAGTGAATCATCACGGACAGGAATCCTTTATCATCCTCCTGAAGCTCAATAAAATGATTTCCGCCGCCCAGGGTTCCAATCTGAAAATACCCTGCATCAAGCTGCCCAAGCAGCTCCTGTTCCTTCTCATATCTGGACAGCTCTTCCAAAGCCAGATCCATTGTATAGCAGGGCATAGGCGTTTTGTGATGGGCAAAGCCTACGGGAATATTCCGCAGGATATCTCCTACCATTCCCTGGATCAGATTACCGTTTCCGGTCATGGTTTCCTTAAGCACCTTTACCGGGATGTTGGTCCCCACATAAGCCATGCCGCAGCCGATGTCCACGCCTACCGCGTTGGGAATGATCACATCCTTTGCAGCAATCACGCCGCCTATTGGCATTCCCATGCCTGCGTGGGTATCCGGCATCAGACAGACCCACTTATGCAGGAAAGGAAGCTGCATCAAATGCTGAGCCTGCTCCAGACAGGTCGCCTCCAAATCTTTTTCACTGTTAAGCCATACCTTTAAGGGATATCTCCCAAGCTCATTTTGTAACACGAACATATGCACACCTCCTATTAAAAGTCGCTGCGCGACAGCGCTAAAGGGTAAAGCCGCCTCGACACACCTGTAATTTGTTTTATGCTTTTCTTTCCTGTTACAGCCATATCATACAAAAAAAGGAAGCCCGCATCATGTAAAAAAAGATGCGAACTTCCAAAAATTATATTTTTTATGAAAAGATATGCCTTAGCAGTAATTTTTTCTTCTATATCACAGCAAGCACGCTTTTTCACTCATCAAACTCACAGATATACCCCACCTGTCCGGCAAAGGAAGGAAATGCGGACAAGATATCATCCGGCACATCATTGAAATAACATCTTTCCTCAGAGGAACGGTAAATAAGAGATACACAGTCCTCCCTCACCTCCTGCCCATCCTCCGTCAGCCCGGTATAGCTTGGCTCACCCTTCAGCCAATAGTCTGCAAACAGGGCATTATACAGATCCAGCATATCATATCCCTGCCCCTTTCCCGGCTCAAGCCAGGTAAAGCCAAAGTGTCCCTCTTTATTGGCCGCGCCTGTGAAGAAAGTAACCGCCGTTTTTTCCTCCGACAGAATCTGTGCCTGAACGCGCTCAAATTCCTCCCTTGAGGTGAGGGTTGCCAGATAGCCGCCTTTCTCCTCACAGGCTTTGCGGGCCTCAGTCCATGTAAGATCCTGAACTATCAGCTCATAACGGTGATTTGCGGACGTGGTTTTTCCTGTTTTCAGGAGCGAGCTTATTTCGTCCTTGATATAGTAGGTTTCCGGCGTCTTTCCTTGTTTTTCCGGGTATATGGCATGGAGTCTTTCTTCATATTCGGAAGACTTTACCGGTTCTTCTAACCATTCGTATTCAAATACCTCTCCCCCGTTTTCATCAAGCTCTGGACCGGACGGCGGATCGTGGTAGGTTCCTCCTCCGACAAATTCCCACATACTGTCCTTTATGGCATAGACATTATCATAGTAATAGCCCATATTTCCCTCGGAATTGCAGAGAAGATTTCCTTTCTCAATATAAGTAAAATATAAACGCGACGTCTGCAGAACGTCCACAGTCCCCTCATGCCAGGTCAAAATCTGACAGCCTCCTGCCTCAACGCCGGTGTCTGCCACAAGCTCCGGGATCTCGTCCTCATCTACATAGATTAGACTGTAGGTGCAGGAATCAGCGTATTCGAAAGCAGAAAGATATTCCAGATAGGCGTTTTTCCAAGCCTCTATATCCTCAAAATCCGAGGCAGCCGGTTCCGCAGCAGAAGCCGCCGCTTTTTCGGATGCATTTTCTGCGTCCATTGTATTTCGCTTTTCACCGTTTTGTGACTTTTGCTTTTCTGCTCCTGCGCCCGAATTATCCGTCTTTGGGCGGCTTTTGACGCACGCAGTAAGCGTGAGCAGCATCATTACCCACAGAATAAGCAGTTTTTGTTTTTTCATTGGCAGTTTACCTGTTTTCCTTCCGTATGCTCCCTTTGCACACCTTTGTAAAATCTATTTTGGGCCGCGGAACATTCCATTTATAGTTGAACGGTCCAATATTTTTTCAGATATTTTTCTGCCTCTTCAAATGAAACGGAAAAATTCTGAACCAATCTGGAACAAGTTTCTTCTCTTGTACAGGAATATTCCCTGCAAAATTTTATTAAAACTTTCATTCCCTGTTCTATTCCTTCCTGCCGGCCTTTTGTCAATCCTTCTTCAAGCCCCTCTTCTCTACCCTCTTTCCGGCCCTCTTCTTTTCCTTCCTCCAGGCCCTTTTTCAAATTGTAATTCATAAGATAGATATGATCCCGTATGGCCTTCTCCCTGGACTCATATTCCAGACGCTTCAAGTCGTCCGCACTGATTTCCGTCAGTCTTTCATAGGCTCTCTCAATATAGGAACTTCCTTCCGCCGCCATCTCAAACTCCTCCTTCTTCTCCGCCTGGAAAAAGCTGGCCCACTTTAGCAGCTCTGTCTGCGGGTATTGCCTTTCTGCAAGCTTGGGCAGCTCCAAAATGTGGATCTCCAGCTTATCCGAATACATCCTGCGTATTGTATCCTCCATCAATTCTTTGAAGCAGAAATCCACCTTCGGTTTCATTAAAAATGTCTGTTCATGACTCAATATGCTGTTCTCCTTTCCCACTGGGTATTTCGGAAAGAAAGATAAGAACAGCCGTAAATCTGTTTTTATTATAAAGGATTTCCACATCTGATACAATATCTTTCTTTCCTTACAAATAGTTCTAAAAAAGTTCTCATCTACGGGATTTTTCTGACGGAAACGTCTGAAAATTTCTTAGAATCCTTCGACAAAATTAGTATATACCAAATTTTCCCATATGGCAAGTAAATTTTTCTATCTTGTGATGCTTTGTTACCTGTTGGTTACCTGTTTTTTGAATCAAGTACGTTGATATGTTAAAAAGAAGTTCTCCGTAACAGACAGGATACGGCGCAATCCGCCCTCTTCCATCTTCATATCCGGCGTTCAGACGGTTCAACAAGTGACCCGTCTGAACTGATATACATCTGCCCTGTCCGTGCCGTTTTATCCTACTCCCACGGTATTTCATCAAACAGCTCAAAAAATTCCTGCTTCTCCCAATCAGATACGGGCCGATAATCATAATACACACCATTCATTCCGAAATTGGGACAGCTATCCACAGCCATTGATAAGGAAACCGTCTCTCCATCTGCCAATGTTAATTCCAGGCAGGCGCACTGATTTCCGCAGTCCGCCCCTCCATAGATATATTCGGCATTGGAAAACCAATCTTCCAATAATTTTAAAGTTCCCTCATCCGTTACCGTCTGGCTGTAAAGCTCATAATCGGTAAATAAGCTGCAAACCTCCATCCTTGCCGATACAATATCCTTTATATCGGCAGGATCAAATGAAGCATACCCCAATTTTTCCTGTAACATGATTTGTATATAATCACACAGCTTCGGAGCCTCCGCAAAACACTCGACAAGCTCCCCCTTCTCATCCGTAAAGCTATATTGCAGGTATCCCCCTTCAAACGCCATAAAGTATTTATCCTCATAAACAACCTGCCAGCCGGTTTCCTTAAGCCCCTTCTGCAATCCCGTACCGGCCGCTCCCTCCGACGGCAGCGTATCCAAAAATTGCCGAAGCCATTCCTGAGCTCCGCCTTCAGGCGTATAATAATAAATGCTGTAAGTACTTAACACAGAAGGATGAACGGCAATGGACACCTTATCTGCCGGGGCTTCCCTTGTTAAAACCACATCCTGATAAAGCATACCATCCTCTTCTTGTACATTTTGTACGGCGTCACCCTGCTCCGTCTGCTTTTCTTGCTGCAAGGCTTCTCCGCTCCCTGCTGCCCCATCCGCCATATCACTCCCGGCGCTTTCTTCCTCCATGCTCTCCACGGTTTTCGTGTCATTTCCATCACTTGTACCATTCGCTGCGCACCCTGCAATCCCCATGCACATCGACAGCAATATTACAGCCATTTTTCTTTTCATTTCCGGACTTTCCTCCTTCACTTAGCCAAAGTACTCTCTGCTATAAACCATCTTACCACAAATGCATCTCCAAACACAAACAGAAGAAGAAAAATAGCAGACCGATGTCATCCCATCGTTACTGTTCACACATCACTGTTCCGCGAGGTGTTTCCGCACAATTTGTGCGGAAATCCCGAGTTTTTCAG
>OFFF01001814.1_pt1 | contig 12942 bp, 8 predicted proteins | sample 1521301 | NCBI WGS metagenome assembly OFFF01 (sample SAMEA3504101, study PRJEB24116) | mouse gut metagenome | biome: mouse gut; feature: mouse-associated habitat; material: faeces | place: Denmark | collected 2011
CATGACACGTCCCCCTTCTCTGTTTTTCCGTTTTTCCTGCCAAGTCTCCAGGATTTATGTCCGGCTGATCGGACTTTGCCGCTGTCCTGGCAGAACGGCTCCAATAGCATATTCCCGCCCAGTGCGATCACAAAAAGGAGCGTGAGCAGAAGTGCGTCAACGGCGATGCCTGAGGCTGACGGTGAGCTGAAGCATACCTGTATGTAGCCGTCCCGTTTTTCTGCGATATAGGTATCACACAGTGCTCTGCTCTGCTCGGCCAGATTCAGCAGTTCGTCTTTCAGGCTGTCGATCTGACGGTCTGCTTCCTCATAGGCATTGGAAGGAGCCTGGCTTTTTCCGACCTGCGCGGAGGCGTAGGTGTTGTGTTCCATTTCCTCGACCAGCTTCGTGGCCTCCGCCAGAAATTCCGTTGCTTCCTCCGCGAAGTAGTCCACGCCGACCTTTGTCCTGGACATGTAAAATTCCTGTTCCACATCGTAGGTAGGAATCAGAACGAAACGGGTCATAAACGCATCGTAAATATCAATGGCTTCGATGCGTACGTCATGTGCCGCCATCTCCTTTAGGCGGGTGTTTTCCAAAAGGTGGTTTGCGTACTGCATCCGGGACTGATAGGTGTCCTTGTTTGTAGAGAGACCTTTTTCCAGGATAAAAGCCCCGTAGCGTTCCAGCTCGATATTGATGTAATTCTCAATTTTCTGGTACAGGGAGGAAAAGGTTTCCTGATCTTTCTCCGCACGGAAGCTGCTGCTCTCGCTGCTGTAGCCGGGGAGATAGTCTCTGACCTTTGTGGCCTGCATCTGCAGATAATCCTTTACGTCCAGGTACTCCATTCCCTCCAGATCCTCAAAGGAGAGATCCAGCACACTGTCATTTTCCGCGTAATTGAGGGTAAAATCTTCCCGGTATACGTCTGCCAGAAAGTTCAGGACCGTCTGGGGCTTCGTATGGTGGAGGGATACGCGTTCCGAGCAGTGAATCCAGTATTCCGTTGAAATTTTCAGATCGGATTCCTGGGAAACATCCAGTTTTTCCGAATCCAGGGGAGTGGATATGGACAGATAATCGGACAACTGCTCCGGACTCATCTTCAAATTGCCGCGCTGAATGACTTTTTCAAGGATGTGTTCGGACAGGATATTGGATTCGTTGAATCTGGTGGCGTTGGGGTTCTGCCCCCGCGCCGCCTCCTCGTAGTTGAAGATCATCAGCATGCCAGGAGTCCAGAGCTCAGTCAGCAGGCGTCCGATGAAGTAAAGCAGAAAGAAGAGCGCTCCAAATAAAGCGAGCTGTCTTTTCTTTTTGGCCAGGGAGCCAACGCCGTTTTTAAGCCCTGAGATCTGCAGCTTCGATTTCGCTCTCAGGAAACGCCAGCCCAGAGATATGTACAGAAGAAGCATACACAGCATCAAAACAGGTTTTACCATACTTAACAGAATCATATTGTATTCACTCCTTTACTATTTCTGCGGAACATCCGGTTCCTTGCGGATGTTGATGTCGATGACCGCCAGCTCGGGTCTGTTGTTGATCCGGGGAAATCCACTGTGCCCGCCCATCCCTCTCGAAACAAAGATGGTACTGTCCGTCAGTCGGTACATTCCGCCGCTGTATTTTGGAAAAAGGCCGGTATCTCCGTGGAAGAGCCCGCCGATCACGGGAAGGCGTACCAGCCCGCCGTGGAAGTGCCCGCAGACTCCTAAGTCTATCTCCGTGTCAGCCAGATGCTCATAGTAGAGCGTAGGGTAGTGGGAGATCAGCAGCTTAAATTCCTCGCTTTTTTCATACTCTTTGATAAATTCCTCTCCGTATTCCTCATATCCCTCCGGAGCCGTGGTCAGCCCGCCGATCAGGAACGGTGTCTTGTGGATTGTGACCGATTCGGCACGATTGATCAGGACGTGGACGCCTTTTTCAGCAAGCATCTCTTCAAGGGGAATCCCTTTTTCATAGAGCAGATGGCTTTCGTGGTTGCCGGGGCCATAGTAGACAGGGGCGATCTTGAGCAGCTCATCGCACAGGTTCATCAGGATCTCCAGATTGTCGTCGTCTGAATTGACCATGTCTCCCGCGATCACGATCAGGTCTGGCATCAGGGCGTTGATCTGTTCTGTCAGCTCTGAGTTGCCTTTGCCAAACTCATGGTTATGCAGATCCGACAGAACCACCAGGCGGGTATTTTCCGAGCCTCTTATTTTGGGGGAGTGCAGGTGGGAAAATGTGACCTCCAGCTCGTCGGAAAGCAGATAGCGTCCCCCCAGAACCAATATGGCGGCAGCGAGGAGCAGGAATAAAAACGCCCATTTTCGGCGTTTTTTGGTACCTCCCTGAACTGCCGCTGAGTCAGCCGGGCTGACTTCTTGATTTTTTTTGTTTTTCTTTCGCATAGTCCCTCCTCTTTGACGGAATTACAAAATCCGCATTTTGTTTATAAGCAGGCGGTGAGAATCGTATTTTGCAGACTCATCCGTCAAAAAGCAAAGTAGGAATCATAAAACATGGATTGAATAACCTGATTTAGCCGAAAAAAAAGACTGTGAAACACAAAGATGGGTATAAAGAAACAGGAACATAAGCAAAGCATATGTCCGTTTTTACTCTGATATATTGCATCGTGTCGAAAAACCACCGTGAAAATGTGCGAACCATAAAGCTGTCTCTACAACATGAAATGCTGCGTTGTTTAGGGACTCTAACTGATCAATCTCAGACTTTCCAACTGCCGGGCATGCTCCGTGCCGGTAGTGACTAGATAGATCCGGGTTGTGTCTATACTGCTGTGCCCCAGTACATCCGCCAGGCGCACGATATCTTTACATGCGTTATAAAAGCTTGCCGCGAAGAGATGCCGGAGATTGTGTGGAAAAACCTTTGAGGCTTCCACCCCGGCAGATGCGCACAGCGCTTTCATTTCCTTCCAGATCTGATTTCTTGACAAAGCGTTTCCGTTTTTTGCAATAAAAATCTGCCCCTTCTTAATACCATGCTTTTGCGCATATTTCCTCAATTTTCGGCAAAGCTTACCGGGCAGCAGGATTGTCCGGATTTTTCCTTTCAGGGAGATATCCGTTCGTCCATTGCATACAGCTTCTACGGTAATGTATTGTACCTCTGAAACGCGGATGCCTGTGCTGCAGATTGTTTCCATCAGCAGACACAGACGCTTTTTTCCCTGCATCTGGGCGGTGTGCAGAAGCTTCATATACTCTTTCCGGTCCAGCTCTTTTGCCTGCTCCCGGAACATTTTACGCTGAATGTGAAGAAATTTTACCCGGCATTCTTCCCAGCCCATAAATCGGAAAAATCCGTTTATAGCTGAAAGCATCGAATTGATCGTAACGGGGACATACGACATGCCCGCCAGATATTCTTTCCAGCCGGCGGCATTTTCTCTGCTCACTTCTCTCTTATCAAGCCAGGAAAAAAATGCTTTTATATCGCGCAGATATTTTTCGATTGTCCCATCGCTGCGTTCCTCGCGGCGGAGATACTCTTTATAACTGTTGATATCCTCATTTGTCATCTGATAGTTCATGATATCCTCCTTTTTGTTTTCTCTTTGGATGCCTCGCACACCTGTATTTATCTTAACACGAAATATATGGCCGGAAAAGCCAGGAAGGAAGAATGCATTTGCTCATTCTTCCCTGTAAAGAAAATGTCGCAGAGTGTCCTACTCTGCGATAATGATGAAAAAAATGTATGCCGGGCAGACCACTTTACTGATTTACGGCTGTATCTGACTGTTCAGAAGAAAAGCAGTCCACAATTTTCAAACGTCTCATATTTTCCCTTTTGAGGTTTAAATTGGGATGCACATAGCGTTCCAATGTGACAGAGATACTTGCGTGTCCGAGAACCTCGCTCAGCGTTTTCACATCAAAGCCAACCTCTACGCACCGGGTCGCAAACGTATGCCGGAGGGTGTGAAAATGAATGTCCTGAATGTCGCATTCTTTTGTGTAGCTTTTCAGATATCTCTGCAGTTTCCGGGGTTCCATGCAGCTTTCTTTCCCTGTCAGTACAAAGCATTCCGGATTCCCGCGATAAAACTTCCTGCACAGCGCCGCAATATCCGGCATCAGAGGTATAGTCCTCCTGGATTTATCACTTTTGGGCGATCCGATCATCAACACGGTTTTTGAGTCGCCCTGAGCTCCAATATTTTTAATACGCTGGACGGTATTGCCGACATGAATCGTCTCGTCTGCAAATGAAATGTCCTTCCAGCGCAGCGCGCAGATTTCCCCGATCCGCATTCCGGTGCGGAGCGCCAGATACACCGCAAATTTTCCTGCATTCATCCCTTCTGCCAGATACAAGATAAGTTCGGATTCTTCCTGCTCAGTCAATACACGTATGGTCTTGGGAGACTCTCGGGGATAAATGACCTCGACATGAGAAAGTTCACCGTCAATCTGCCTGTTTATGTAAGAAAGAATGGAACGAACAAATGTCAGAATATCACGTACAGATTTGATGGATAGCTTCTTTTCATTCAGCAAATGCTGCGAAAAAGCAGAGATTTTTTCGGTAGTAATATCCTTTAAATACAGTTCTCCCAAATAAGGTTTGACGTGTTTTTCAATGCCGTTTTGATATTTCACGTAACTGGAAGTTTTTAATTGTGTGCTTCTCAGATCCAGCCAGCAGTCGCAGTAAGAGGAAAATTTTTCCTTATTGAGGACAGAATCCAGGTTCGCTTCGTTCAACAGCTTTGCCTTTGCCTCCGTCACCCTTGCTTTCGCTTCCACATAGGTTTTTCCGTAACAGAATCCATATTTGATCCTGCCGTCCTCCTCCCTGGATCTGATGTACCGCGCTTCCCAGCGCCCGTCCTTCCTCTTGAAAATATTTTCGCCTTTTGCCATGTAAGTACCTCCTATATTTCACTCTGTCCATAGTGCCAATAAAATCCAGAAGATTTTACATTATTATCATATAAGATAATGACTGTTTAACCGACTGCGAAAGGCTCAGTCTTTGCAAAAAAATGTTTCTTTTTTTATTTTTTCTTTTTAGGCACATGTTAAATCCTGCTAATCTCATAGATTAGTATTGAAAATATGTACAAAACGTGTTAATATTTACTCAATATCAAGGGCGGAAATATGTCGCAGAGTAGGACACTTTGCGGCAGTCAGGATTTCTGCCTGAAATTCTACTTTCCAGGGAGGTTGGCGGAACGATGACGGGCAGAAAATGGAGTGAAAATAAAGAGTTAGAACCAAGGCTCAGTCTGGAAAAGGCGGAAGAGATTTTAAGAAATGTATACCGGGCAGCCGGTGCTGCTCCGCCTGAGAATTGCTCTGAGATCCTCCGGCGGGGAAGTGAAAAGACTTTTTAATTTTAAAAGAGAATGATGCCTGAATTACAGATATGTAACAAAATGCGGATTTTGCCAATCCGCCGAAGCGGCGTTTCTTCAAACGCAGATACAAGTATGTGAGGGGGAATATATGAATGAAATAAACAGAGAGGGTAACCAGGTCAGGACTTACAGGGGTACCCGTTTTTCGTATGTGGGAGAATCCGTGTATCAGCAATAAAGACAATTTATGATGAGGATGGTTTTATCCACACATTCACTACATGACATTGGTCCGGATCGTAGAACAAATATATAAAGAAAACGGTGAACGAGATGGTTGTATTATTGATTGGCGGCAGCAGCGGATTTATGGATTCTGTCATTGACAAAATGAACAAAAGCGGACATCAGGTATATTTATTGACCGGGCAGAAGGATAGGCATACTTCTTATAAGCGTGTATTTGAAAAATATAATTTCGAATATGATACGGATAGTATTGAAGATATTTTTAAAAGTATTCAGCCGGAACTGATCATATTTATGGGGGCATATGATACCAACTTTGACTGGAGTATGGCAAGGCAGGAGTCTGTCCGTTATTCTGCGGCGCTTACGAACCTGCTTTCGGCATATTCCGTGACAGGAAAAGGCCGATTTGTATATTTTTCATCCCATGAGGTTTACAGCAGTATTCACGGGGCTGATGTGAGGGAGGAGACCGTAGCGGAGCCTAAGGGCCTAAAAGCGCTGGCTATTGCGCACGGTGAGGAGCTTTGCAATAGTTACCGGCTCAGTCGGGGGATGGATACGCTGATCCTTCGCTTTGATCACATTTACGGGATTCCTAAAAAAGGAGAACGGCTGGACGATCCCTGTTTTAAGATGTGTCTCGAATCGTTAAAGAGCGGGAGGATATCTGCCAACAGCAGAAATTCATTTTCCATGATCTATATGAAGGATGCCGTTGAATTTGCATATAAGGCGGCCGTAGATGCTGAACCGACACACTCATGCTATCATATTTCTTCCATGGAAGAGATCGATGAAATGCAGCTGGCCGGGCTGCTGTGCAGGCACATGGGAGGGGACAAGGTTGAGATCGTGGATAACTCCGTAGGCGAAAACCATCGTCTGCTTCTGGATGGAAAAAGATATCTGAAGGAATACTCCATGAAGGTTTTTGTAGAGTATGATGCAGGCGTACAGAAGGTCGTACAGTATATGGCGAGCCACAGGGAGGCATTTCTTAAGGACGAAGACAGCGGCGGAGGCAGACTTGGGAGGCTGATACATAACACAAGGGTGGTCATAAGAAAAGTCATTCCTTTTGCAGAGAACTGTATATGCTTTATTCCTTTTTTTATGCTGAATAACCGGGCGGTAGGAAGCCAGTATTTCAGCAGGCTGGATTTTTATCTGCTGTATGTGCTTCTGTTTGCGATCATGCACGGGCAGCAGCAGGCACTGGTTTCCGCTGTTCTTGCGGTCTGCGGGTATTGTTTCCGGCAGATGTATCACCGTACAGGTTTTGAAATATTAATGGATTATAATACCTATGTATGGATCGCACAGCTTTTTATTCTGGGAATGGTTGTAGGATATATGCGCGACCAGCTGAAATATATCAGAGAAGAGAACGAAGAAAAGGTCAGATATCTTCATGGAAAGCTGGATGATATCGAAGATATCAATGACAGTAATATCCGTATGAAGCAAAGCTTTGAGATGCAGATTATGAATCAGAAGGACAGTCTCGGCAAGGTGTATGAGATCGCTTCACGTCTGGATGCGTATGAACCTGAGGAGGTATTGTTTTATGCGGCGGAAATGCTGTCCAAGCTGATGGAAAGCAAGGATGTGGCGATCTATACAGTGGCAAACAGAGATTATGCCAGGCTGTTTTCAGCGACCTCCAATGAAGCACGCAAATTGGGAAATTCCGTCAAGTATACATCCATGGAGCTTATGTACAATGAGCTAAAAGAACGCAGGGTTTATATTAACAAGACGCTGGAAGACAAACTTCCGCTCATGGCAAGCGCTGTATACGAGTCAGAAGAAATGCAGCTGATCCTGATGATCTGGGGGCTTCCGTGGCAGCGAATGACGCTGGCGGAGGCGAACCGGCTGACTGTGATAGGTGCGCTGATCCAGAATACGGTAGTACGTGCCAACCGTTATCTTGAGGCATTAAGAGACCAGCGCTATGTGGATGAAACGAACGTACTGGACGAAGAAGCATTTGCACATTTGGCAAAGGCATTTTTTGATGCAAGAGATAAAGGGCTGACGGAATGCTCCCTGGTTGAAGTTATAGGAGTTGGCGAGTACGGCAGGAAAGAAGCTGCCGTAATACTCAGCGCTCAGATGAGGCAGACAGATTATCTGGGTATACTGCACGGAAGATTATGCGCATTGCTGTCTAATACAGATCAGGAAGGTGCCAGAAGCGTTATGGAGCGCTTTTCGTCAAAAGGATATCACAGTGAACTGAAAGGGGAGGCAGTATAATGCCGGATTGGGATGAGAGAGTATTTCTGATAGTAGTTATTTTAAACGCCCTGACAGCGGCTGTCTACTTTCTGTGGGAAGCGCTGGTGGTTACTACGGCTAATGAACGGCAGAGTAATACGAAAGAAAGACTTTTTGATAACAGGAGGGCTTTTCTGCTCAAGACGGCAGTGATGCTTTTCTGCCCGGTGATAGGCATACTTTTCTTCCTGATCTCTTACCTGATGGATAAGCTTCTTTTTTGGACAGCTCCGGATCTGGAGGATGTAATTTTCAGCAAGGATCGTGTAAAGACTCAGCTAAAGGCGGATGAGGAAAGAGCGAGGAATATGGTCCCTCTGGAAGAAGCGCTTGCAATAAATGAAAAGAAGGATCTGCGGCTGGTCATGATGAATATGGTAAAAGGAGAGATACAGGATTCTCTGGCGGCAATCGCGCTGGCGCTGGACAGTGAGGACTCAGAGTCCTCTCACTATGCGGCCTCTGTTATGACTGACGAACTGAATGAATTTCGTACAAAGGTGCAGAAGCTGATTCAGGAGATCCAAAATGAAAAAGAAGAAGAGACAGCGCTTGAAGAGATGCTGGTCAATTATATGAACAAGGTTTTAAAACTGCAGATATTTACTCCTATTGAACAAAAGCGGTTTGTATATATTATGGCGGATACGGCAGAAAAGATACGGCAGAAAGATATGCCGAAGCTTACAGAAGAGCAGTACGAGAACGTATGCCTGAGACTGCTGGAAATACAAGATTATTCAAATTCGGAAAAATGGTGTTCCTGGCTGGCAGAACAATATCCGGACCAGCTCAGCGCTTATACGTGCAGATTAAAGCTTTATTTCACTATGCAAAATAAAGAAGCCTTTTTCAGGGCGCTGAATGAGCTCAAGCAGTCAGAGGTTGTGATAGACAGTGAAACACTGGAACTGATACGGGTGTTTAGTTAAGAGCAATTTGGGAAAGGCGAGAGGATAAAAATGGTATCACGTCGGAATTATTTTGCGATCACGATTGTTATGTTTATCATTTTCTTTCTGTTTCTGTCTACCGGAGTCATAACGGAAAAGTGGAATGATTATGAAGTAAATTCCTATTCAGAAGATATAAAGGAACTGCCGGCAGGCAGCGGGGCATATTCGGCAAATGGAGATACGGCGGAAGGGATCTCAGGACAGATGAGAGACTTTATCGTATATATCGGCGGAGAAAAAATGGAGGGAGCCGTAGAAGGATGGGCTTCATACACTAAGAAGGGGATGGAAAGCTATACTTCCTTGAGCCAGTGCAGGGATGCGGACTGGAAGGAAGAAAACAGGATTCCGGATATGCTGGTTATCGACCCTGACCATATCAGGTGGGAGGAGGAAAAAGACCTGGAATATCTGGAAACGTATCTGGATACAGGCAGCGACGTGGTCTTTAGCAGTATGCCAGACGTGTCTGTGATTAAGAAAAGTCCGAGGATACGGAAGCTGTTTGGAATCAAGAAGGTAAAAACAGAGAGTACTAAAGTAAAGGGGATTCATCTGTACTCCGGCTTTTTGCTGGGAGGAGAGGCCGTCTATATGACGTCGGACAAAAAAGAAGAGAAGAAACGGCAGGATATGGAGCTGACGCTTCCATGGTATGAGCTGGAGGCCGGTACAGAGGTCTACATGAAGGGGCTTATGAAAGAAGATGGCACGGAATCAGAAGAAGCTCCGATCGTCATATGGAAGAAAAATTACCGGGGTTCATGTCTGATGGCTGTGAACGGAAGTTATATGGAAGACTTCGGCGGCATCGGCCTTTTGTCTGCAATGACCGCACAGATGGAGCTTTATGACCTTTATCCGGTCGTAAATGCACAGAGCATGATCGCAGCAAACTTTCCGATTATGTCACAGGAAAATGAAGACAAGGAAGAGGAAATTTACAGCAGGAATATGCAGGGGGTAGGGCGTGATATTCTGTGGCAGGGGATTATGTCCGCTTACCGCAGAGGCAGAATGGGGCTTTCCTGTATGATGGCGCCGCAGCTGGATTATGGGGATGATCTGCAGCCGGAGCAGAAACAGCTTCATTACTATATGAAAAATCTGAATAAAGAAGATTCAGAAGTCGGACTTTCTGGAATCAGCCTGTCAGACACACCGCTCAAAGAAAAGCTGAAAGCGGATTATGACTTTATACATCAGACGCTGCCGGACTATCAGGTCGCTTCTTTTTATGCAGGAAGCCTGAGTGAAAGTGAGATCAAAGCAGTTATGGACGAAAAGGCCATGTCTTCTGTAAGGACGGTTATCACGGAGGACAGGAAAGACAATGAGATTGTAGGCTATCTGTCGGAACATGTAACGGAGCAGAAAGTACTTTCAGACGGTTTTACACATACCTACCGGGATGATCTTAGAATTAGATGTGTGGAAACCATGCTTGCCTACACGAATACCCTGGTGGATGTGACCCGTGCGATATATCCGGAGGATGAAAATGACAGCTGGGAAAAGCTGTCGGAGGATCTGGGATGGAATATTCAAAATTACTGGAAAGAATTTTACGGTTTCCAGGGAAGGACCGTATCCGAAAGCGATGTGTGTATCCGAAAGTTTCTTGCTCTTGATTACAGCCAGGAACGAGAGGAACAGAAGATCTCTCTGAAACTGTCTGATACAGATGGTCCGGTATGGTTTATTTTGAGAACTCATAATGAAGTGATAGAAAAGATGGAAGGCGGTACCTTTACGAGGCTGGAGCCGGATGCTTTCCTGCTTGAGATCGAGGAACCGGAGGCAGTGATGACAATGAAGAGTACAGTGTCTACTTATGAATAAATTAATAACAGGGAAGAGGGCTTGCTATGAAAATCTGTCTTGTAGCAGAAGGGTGTTATCCATATGTAGTAGGTGGCGTATCCAGTTGGATGCATCATCTCATACAAGCTTTCCCAGACCAGGAATTTATCATTCTGGCGATTGTGGCGAACCGTTCTTGGAGTGGAAAGTATGTATATGATCTGCCTGAAAATGTGACAGAGATACATGAGCTTTATCTGGACGATTATGACTGGGGCAGGAAAACCAGACGGAAAAAACCCATGAGCAAAAAAGAATACCAGGCTTTCAGGAGTCTTCTTTTGAACCAGAGTGTGGACTGGGAGACATTGTTTGAGTTGTTCCGGAAAAAATCGCTTTCCGTAGATAATCTGCTGATGTCGCTGGATTTTTTGAATGCGGTTACAGACTGCTATAATCTGAATTACAGCCAGATTGTTTTTTCGGATTTTCTGTGGATGATGCGGTCTATCTATCTGCCCATGTTCCATACATTGAAGATGCAGCTGCCGAAAGCCGATCTGTATCATTGTACGGCTACCGGCTATGCAGGGATACTCGGAAGTATGGCAAAGTATTTTTACGGAGTGCGCCTGCTGATCTCAGAGCATGGAATCTATACAAGAGAACGGGAAGAAGAGCTGATTAAGGCAAAATGGGTGCAGGGGATTTATAAGGATATCTGGATCGACCAGTTCCGGAAAATGTCAAATCTGGCTTATGACCGGGCGGATCTGGTTACCAGTTTGTATGAGCATGCCAGGGAGCTTGAGGTTGAACTGGGATGTCCCTTCGAGAAGACCATGATCACTCCGAATGGAATCCAGGTGGAAAGATTTCAGGGGCTTCCGGAAAAGGACGAGGACGAGAAAGAGTGGGTGTACATAGGTGCCATAGTTCGTGTAACTCCGATTAAAGATATTAAGACGATGATACATGCGTTTGGCTTTGCAAAAGAGACAGAACCTTCTTTAAAGCTTTGGATCATGGGGCCGTGGGAGGAAGATGAGGAGTATGCCGGCGAATGCTTTGAACTAGTAGAGTCAGAGGGGATTCCGGATGTTGAGTTTACTGGCAGAATTGATGTCAGGGAATATCTGGGAAAGATGGATCTGACGATCCTGACCAGTATCAGCGAGGGACAGCCCCTGACAATACTGGAAAGCTTTGCGGCGCATAAGCCGGTCATTGCTACAGATGTAGGAAACTGCAGAGGACTGCTTCTGGGAGAAAACGATGAGTTCGGCGCTGCGGGGATCGTAACACATATCATGAATGTGGAAGAGATCGCGCGGGCTATGGTATCTATGGCAAGAAATACGACGATGCGTCTGCAGATGGGAGAAAATGGATATCAGAGAGTTCTTGCCAGGTATGAATACAGAACTATGATCGAAACATACCGTAGTATTTACAGGGATTTTGCGAAAAGTATGGGGCTGGAATGGAAAAATGATCAGGACCAAACAGAAGGCATGGAAGAGGGAAAAGTCCGGAAAGAGGAATGAGTCATGGCAGGGATAGGAGTAAAGCTAAATAAAATATTTCAAAAAAACAGTATTGTGGCAAACCTTGTGGGATTTACATACAGTACCGTTGCTACGGTAGCTCCGATGTTTGTGATCATACTGGTGATCCTGCTGATGGGCTGGGTGCTGGGGTTCAGTACGGTAGGCTACCTGAACCGGGAATTGTTTTCCTGCACCGTGCTGTATATGTTTATTTTTTCCCTATTAACCGCCTCGCCGTTTAACTCGGTATTGTCTAAATATATGTCGGATGTTATCTATGAGGAGCGGTATGAGGACATTTTGCCCTGTTATTATCTGGGGCTGACCATGAATCTGTCGTTAAGCTGCCTGCTGGGCATTCCGTTCTGTTTATGGGAGCATTTTGTGGGCGGTGTGAAGGTGTTTTATGTGTTTACCGGATTCTGCGGATATATTTCTCTTGTACTGGTGTTTTATTCGATGATATATATGTCCATCTGCAAGGACTATGAGAAAATATCCTTGTTTTTCATTATCGGGATGTTGGTGACGTTTATTTTCTCACTGATCCTGAGATATTATTTCCGCTGGAGCATTACAGAGAGTATGCTGTTTGCCTTGGTGACAGGTATTTTTCTGATCGCGGTGCTGGAATTTTCTTTTGTAAGACGGTATTTTCGGCGCAACAGTAATCAATACGCGAAGGTACTGAAATATTTTATAAAATACTGGCAGCTGGTGGTCACGAACTTTCTCTATATAGCCGGACTGTATATACATAATTTTGTTTTCTGGAATACAGATA
>OFFF01001817.1_pt1 | contig 12933 bp, 7 predicted proteins | sample 1521301 | NCBI WGS metagenome assembly OFFF01 (sample SAMEA3504101, study PRJEB24116) | mouse gut metagenome | biome: mouse gut; feature: mouse-associated habitat; material: faeces | place: Denmark | collected 2011
ATATCAGCGGCGGTGAACGGGGTCGGGTTTCCCTTGCCAAACTGATGCTGTCGGAGTCCAATTTCCTCATCCTGGATGAGCCGACCAACCACCTGGATATCGCTTCCAAGGAAATCCTGGAGGATGCGCTCAACAGCTATGAAGGAACCGTCCTCTATGTTTCCCATGACCGGTACTTCATCAACCGCACAGCCAGCCGTATTCTGGACTTGTCAGGACACGCCCTGACCAATTATCTTGGAAACTATGATTATTATCTGGAGAAAAAGCAGGAAACCCTCGCCGCTTCCCTTTCCGAAACGGCTTCCCTTTCCTCTGGCAACGCCACCTACAGGGAACAGGAAACCGCCGCCAAGCTCAATTGGAAAGAACAAAAGGAAAAACAGGCCAGACAGCGTAAAAAGGAAAATGAACTCAAACGAACGGAAGAACGAATCGAAATCCTGGAAAGCAGAGATGCCGAAATCGATGCGCTGATGGCCAGGCCCGATGTCTGCACCAATGTGGCCAAACTCCAGGAACTCTCTAAAGAAAAGGAGGGCATACAGGAGGAACTGGAAAGCCTGATGGAGCGGTGGGAAATCTTGGAGTCGGAATTAAGCTGAACCATGTCAGTGCACTAAGCAATGTGAACGGTGTGCCAGGGCATATTGGAAAATCCGGAACGTCTATGGACAACATAGACCTCCGGATTTTTCAAGATCTTCTCACATACTCTCAAATGTCTTCCTGATTTCCTTAATAAAATCCCCGCTGTTTAGCACAGTAACATCCTTAAGGCTGGTAATCAGCGCCAAATCCTTTGTCATCTTCCCGGCTTCAATGGTAGCCAGCGTTGCCTTGTCCAGCTTGTCCGCAAATTCCACCAATTCGCCGATGCCATCCAGTTCCCCTCTCTTTCGCAATGCCCCTGTCCATGCAAAAATCGTAGCTACGGAATTTGTCGAAGTCTCCTCTCCCTTCAGATGCTTATAATAATGCCGCTGCACCGTTCCATGAGCCGCCTCATACTCATATACACCGGTAGGGGACACCAGCACTGATGTCATCATAGCCAATGAACCGAAAGCAGATGAGACCATATCGCTCATCACGTCTCCGTCATAGTTCTTGCATGCCCAGATGAATCCGCCTTTGGCCTTCATCACCCGCGCGACTATATCATCAATCAGGCTATAGAAATATTCGATGCCTGCCGCATCAAATTTATCTTTATATTCCTCCTCATAGATTTCCTGAAAAATATCTTTAAAATCATGGTCATACTTTTTGGAAATCGTATCCTTTGCCCCGAACCACAAATCCTGCTTCGTATCTAACGCATAGTTAAAGCACGCCCTGGCAAAGCTTTGAATGGAAGCATCCGTATTATGTACCCCCTGCAAAACACCTGCTCCCTGGAACTCATGGACAGTTTCTTTTATCACAGTTCCATCCTGTGCCGTATATACCAATTCCGCTTTTCCCGCCCCGGGAACTTTGATTTCCACATTTTTATAAATATCGCCATACGCGTGGCGGGCGATGGTGATGGGTTTTTCCCAGTTTTTCACACAAGGCTCAATACCCTTTACCACAATAGGTGCCCGGAATACTGTTCCGTCCAGAATCGCACGGATTGTTCCGTTAGGGCTTTTCCACATTTCCTTTAAACTATATTCCGTCATCCGCGCCGCATTGGGTGTAATTGTGGCGCATTTCACCGCCACCCCGTACTTCTTCGTAGCCTCCGCCGAATCCACCGTCACCTGGTCATCCGTCTCATTCCGGTGCTCCAAGCCCAAATCATAGTACTCCGTCTTCAAATCAATAAAAGGAGTCAATAATTCATCCTTAATCATCTGCCAGAGAATCCTTGTCATCTCATCCCCGTCCATCTCCACCAACGGTGTCACCATCTTAATCTTTTCCATGCTTTCTCTCCTTACCTTTCTATTTTCTAACTGTTACCTGAAATCCTAGTTTATAAAGTCCTGCCGGGCTGATTATCTGCCTTCACCCTTCATTGCTGTAAATATTATACAGCCCGTTTTTCACCATATTATCATAGGCATTAATCATATGCTCATGAGCCAGGGCCTGCGCCCTTTCCCCGTCCTTCGCTTTTATAGCTTCCATAATCTGGCGGTGCTCGTCATTAGATACCTTCCCCCGCCCCCCGTTTGTGAGAGTCTTCTTCCTCACCCGGAGCACATATTCATGAAAATCCACCAACAGCCTGGCCAGCTGTTTACTGTTGCAGGCTTCATACAAAATATGATGAAAACGATTATCCAGTTCCGCCATCTGGTCCAAATGGCCTTTCTCCGCATGAAAATCAGTCAAATACACATTTTCTTCCAGTTCCTCCAACTGTTCCTCCGTGATATATTCGGTAGCCCATTTGGCACACAGCCCCTCCAGCAGGGAGCGGATCATATAAATATCCTGTACATCTTTCGCCGTAATCCCGGTCACATACGCTCCCTTATTGGGAATAATCTGAATCAGCCCCTCTAGTTCCAGCTGACGGAAAGCCTCCCTGACCGGCGTCCTGCTCACGCCCAGTTCTTCGCCAATAGCAACTTCCTTTAATTCTTCATGCTCTTTATACTTTCCGTTTAAAATATCCTCCCTGATTTTACTGAATACACGCCCTCTCAAAGAATACTTGTCCGTTACCTGCTGTTTCAAATCATAACCGCTCATTTCAACTTATTATACTCCTTTCGCATGCCTTCCCATATTCAGCACTAAGTATAATTGTATACAACCATATTTTAAGTGTCAATACACAATTTTAATCAATTTCCCGACATTCACCATTCCCCAGCCCTGCTTTGTCCATGGCTCATGCAAATCTGTAGCGCTGTAATTTATTTTTCTTTTCACCTGTTCATTGGAAAACTCAGGATTTTTTTGCAAAAGCAACGCCGCTGCACCGGAAACAATGGGCGTCGCCATAGAAGTGCCGCTTTTTTTCACATAGGCATTCCTATACCCTCTAAAGGAACTGCGGCAGCCCACATTGCAGGAAATAATATCCGTTCCCGGAGCCACTACATCCGGTTTTTTCACCGCATAGGGGGAAGGCCCCCTGCCCGAATAGCTTTCGCAAAGGGAACTTCTTCCTGAATAAAACCCTCCATCATGGCATCCTACCGTAATCACTTTCTTGCTGGAACCCAGGGGAGACAGAGTCATAGGGTCAGGCCCCATATTCCCCGCCGCGCACACTACCACAATCCCGCTGTCCCAAGCCTCATCCACAATCCTTAACAATTCCTGCATCCTTTTTTCATTCTCTATATGGCCTATCCCAATGGAAATATTCAAAACCCTGATCCGATACTTATCCTTATTTTGTAAAACCCACTCCACGCCCCGATACATATCGTCCATATTGCCGTCACCATTGCGGTCCAGCACCTTTCCCACAATCATACGGCACCAGGGGCATATCCCTTTATACATCCCCCCGGAAGCCTTCCCGCTGCCCCCGATGCAGCCTGCCACATGAGTTCCGTGGCCGCTGTCATCATAGGGGCTCTTTTCCCCATAAAGGAAATCACAAAATGCATCCACCCTGTCCGCAAGGTCAGGGTGATTTCCTATCCCTGTATCTAAAATCGCTACCCGGATGGCATTTTCCCTGGAAAAGCCCCTCCCCCTACAGGAATCCACGACCTCATCCGTACAACCGATTTGCTGTCTAACTCGAAACATAAACCGCTCCCGGCTTTTTAATTAATTTATGCCGGGAGCGGTTATTGGTTACCTATAGTTTTCTCAATGGACAGAGTCTAATTACAAATCCCGTATACAGAAAAATGGTTCGCCTCAAACCGTACACATTGCTGATTTTCCACCGTAACCACACGGGAGTTTACCTTCTCCAGCTGGCCGTCCTCATCCAGGCATACCACCTTAAGGTTCTGCGCACTAATCCCGCTCGGTATAGGAATCGTCACACTCATCTGCTGTTTGCCCAGTTTGGTAATGGGTATTCTCTTGTCCGCATCCAGCAGCGTAATATTATAAACCTGCAAAGCCGTCAGCCCGCTTCCGGACACTGCCCTGCGGTAAGCGCTGTTTACGGCATCCCTGTCCGTAGTGTTATCGCTGATACTTAAGATGTAATTCCCCTGATTCCCGGACATTTCCGCAAAAGCCCCCGGCTGGCTGGAAATGGTAGTGCTGCTTATTTCTACCGTTACTCTTCCTGCCCCTGCCGCAGCCGTTCCTTCCGTCTCATTACCTGCCGCAGTATTTCCGGCCTCTCCGCCTTGCGTTGCAGCATCTCCATCCTCCGAAAGATATTCCATATCTTCCTGCCCGGATAATTCATAAGTCTTTCCGTAAAGCACAATCTCATCAGGCATTGACCTGGAGTTCACTTCCGCTTTATGCATCATACAGAATTTCACCTCCAGCAGCCCCGGGGTATCTCCGCTGGCCGCCCTTTTTACAGTGCACACCAATCCGCGGAACCCTCCTGCCTTGAAATCCAGTACCGTTCCCGGAATGTCTTCTTTTGTAATATTTTCATCTACAACGGCTACCTGTACATCCTTAAATACCGCATCCCGGTATTCCTCATTAACCAGACGGGTTGCTGTAGTCTCATAGGATACTGCCGGAAGCTGGCTTCCTAAAAATACCGCATTTTTCGTCCAGTCATGCTTTCCGGAATTGGACATATCATATGCCTTTAAGCCGATTTTCTTTACGGAAGCCGGAATCTTAATCGTGCTGATGGGACATCCTTCAAAAGCCCTGTCCCTGATTTCCGTCAGATTCTCACCGCCTGATATGCTCACCAAATTGCTGCAGCCTGCAAAGGCGTCTTCCCCTATAATGGTTACGCTGGAAGGCAGGGATACTCCGGTTATCTGAGTATTCCCTTTAAAGGCTTCGGCTCCGATCTGTTTTACGCTGCCAGGTATTTCAATCTGGCTTCCCATCCCGCCATAAGCGATCAGAATCCCGTCGCCTACAATAACAAACGGATTTTCCCTGTCATTCTTTTTCTCTTTGAGCCATTTCGTCTCAGCAAAAGCCGAAGGCTCTATTTCCGTCACGGAAGAGGGAATTTCTATCTCAGCCAGATTGTCACAATGATAAAATGCCCCATAGCCAATAGCGGTCACCCCTTCCGGGATTGTAACCGAAGCAAGCCCGGACCGGGCAAAAGCGAACTCTCCAATCCGCTTTATCCCCTCCGGTATCCGGTAGTTCTCCAGCTGGCTGTTCCGATAATAAGCCTGGGATGCGATAGTCTCGTTATTTACCACCGTATACTTTGGATAAGAAGATGAAGAACCGCCGCCGATTACTTCCATAGCGGCCGTTCCGCTATCAGGATAGGACTGGATATTTCCAGACTGGATACTCTCCCCCTGACTGTTTTCTGTCTGCCCATTTCCAGAGCGTACCATCGACTGGCTGTTATCCATGAAAACAACCGCATTTCCGCCCACCACGGCACTTTGTCCAAGCAGATTCCCATTCAGGGTACCGCTCACATTTCCACCGGCGTTCCCTCCCGGATTTTCATCGGCTGCTCCATTGGAACTTCCGTTATTATTCCCAGATGTTCCTGATCCTTCTTGTCCATTCCCTGCATCTGTTCCTCCCACATTGGATGTGTTCTGATAACCTGCACCGGGCACATTGGACTTATCCCTCTTTGACTCATACTCCGCCCCATAAGAACCGGCTTCTGCCAGCAAAGCCAGCTTGCTGCAGCTGTCAAAAGCGGTATCATGGATATAGGATACGGACATAGGAATCTCCGTATTTCCTAAGTTGAGACATCCGGCAAAAGCTTTCACGCCAATACGGCGCAAAGAATAAGAAAAGGCCACCTTTTCCAATTCCGTACACTTCTCGAAAGCATAATCCGGTATCTCCTCCACATTGCTTCCTATATAAACCCTTTTCAGATTCTGGCATCCCCAAAAGGCATAATTCTTAATTTCCTCCACAGTCGAAGGCATCTTATATTCCCCGGTGGAATACCCTGGAATCATACAATAAAGAATCTTTTTATCCTTGCTGTAAATAACTCCGTTTTCATAGGCGAAAGATTCATTTTTCTTATCCAAAGTCAAGGAAGAAAGCCGATGGCAGCCCGCAAATACACCGCTCCCCAGCTTTTTCAGATTCTTGCCAAGCTTCATGTTCCGTAGGCTGCTGCAGCCGCTGAAAGCGCCATTCCCGATCGAAGTGACCGTATCCGGAATAGCAATGGTCTCCAAAGACGAACAGCCGCTGAAAGCGTTATAATCTATGCTTTCAATATATCCCGGCACCTCCACCTTCACCAGTTCCGTATGCCCCGCAAAGGCTTCTTTCCCAATATGTTTTACGGATGTAGGAATAGACACGGCGCTAGCCGTGCCTGTATATTTTACCAATGTGTCTCCCTGCATCTGAAAATCGGCAAAGGAAGCGGAAGCTGCCTTCACGTCCATTGAAGAAAAATGGATTGCCGCTGCTGTAAAACACAGCAGCAGCCCTCCTAAAAAATTTCGTATACTCTTTTTACTCATAGGCTCCCCCTAAAGTCAAGCGGTTTTCATCCTTGGCTGTTTCTTATCCTTTTTACAGAATAATATAATAGAAATACATGCCAGGCCCATCGCTAAGAACCACTTCGGATGAATCGGATCACCGGTCTTAGGTGTTGCGTCAATTAACCCTTCTGTCAGGTTGCCTTTATCCACATAAATGGTATACGGCGAGAAGTGCGTTGCCGTAAACTGTACGCAAGGCACACCGTCAATCGTTGTAAACTTGGTATTCAAGTCTTCCAGGCTGCCATTGGATACTGCGGCTGCCTTATTATTACCGGCATACTGAATCAATCCATCCGGCAACGGCAGTGTAATATCCACTGTAATGCCCGATACATCGGTAATTTTCCTCTGTCCTGTAGCATCGTACAAGCTGATGTCCATAGGCAGATAAGCAATATTGCTCAAATCGCCATACTTCGCTTCCAGGGCCGCAATCACCGCAGCCGTAGCCTGGGCATCATCGGATACACGAATCACATAATTATCCGAAGAGCCGTTCACATTCGCGGAAGCCAAATCGGTATTGGATATACCGTTCTTTGTCACATCTACCGTAGTAGTGGAATTCCTCCGCGTGCTTCTCGTATTGCCGCTCACTGTAGAGGAAGCGCCGCCTTTCTTAAAGGTAGCCGAAACCACCACATCATTGGCCGGCATAGTAAAGGTTGTGGACACCGCCGACTGGTTCACAAAGCCAACTCCGCTGGAGGAACTGGTCCATTTATCAAATACTGTTCCATCCGCCCTTGCATAAGCATTAATCGGCACGATTGTTCCCGCTGTATACTCGCCGGAGCCGCTTCCGTCATTTACCGTTACTTTATATTTCTTTCCGTTTCCTGATACGGAATCATTGCTGCTTCCGGAGCTGCCGCTTCCGCCGCCGGAGCCGCCTCCATTGTTGCCTCCATTGTTGTCCCCATTGTTGCCTCCGCTTGGATTATTGGGGTCATCCGGGTTATTGGGATTCCCGCTTCCCTGTGTATATACTGCGAAAATATCCCAGTCTCTCGTTACATTTTTCCATCCTTCGGAAGACCAGCTGACGAAAGTATACCCTTCCTTGGTAGGATGTGCCGGTTCGATTGCGCTCTCCCCTGCCTTTACTTCCTGAGTCTTTCCTATCATTGTGGCCAGGTCAGCATCGGTATAGAAGCTTACATAGAACATACCGTCCGCCCTGTCATCATAAATGGAATAAATATCTACATTTCCAGTGATTGCGCTGTAATCTCTATCCCAGCCCTTGAATACTTTGCCTTCCACCTCCATTTCATCCTTAGGAGGCGCTATTGCTTTCTTTCCTTCTTCTACCCTCTGCGTGTACTCCGGCATTTCCTGTTTATTAATATCAAAGAAACGAACCAGATAAGTATTTGCCGCAATGGGCTCATACATCGCAGTGATTTCCGTAGGTGCTACGATAGGATTATAAATCTCCGCACTGGGCCACCATCCGGTAAACTGGTATCCGTCTGCGGTGTGGTCATTTACGTCCAATATGGTCAATTCCAGATTTTCCCCGTCCACTACCTGATAGGTCTTATATCTTGTATTGTCATAACCGTCAATCAAAGTTACTTCATGGACTTTCTTCAAGGAATCGTCCTGTTTTACGCCAATGTAATTATAGCCCTCCGCATAGATATCCGCCACGCTGCCCGGCAGTGTGATAAAGTCAAATGCCATAGAGGCAGGCCTCTCCTTCTTCGGATCGCCGTATGTGCCGTCAGGGTTCTTATCCACCAGGGCAAAAGCATCCGGCTCAATAACCCCTATACTGTCAGGTATCGTCACCGATGCGAGCCCTTCCGTATTCCAGAAAGAACCGGCACGGATGGCCCTAATCGTATTGGGCAATATCACTACGTTCAGGTTTTTGCTCTCTGCAAAACATAGGTTCGGTATATTTGCCACAGTCGTGGAAGACAAATCCACCTGGCGGACGGCCTGGCAGTCCATAAAGGCTTCCGGTGCAATTTCCGCGATTCCCGCCAGTTCATCCGGCCCCACTGCCCTGGAACCCACCACGCTTCCCCTTCCCGGCAGGCACTGCATAATTTTCTTTTTCGCGCCGTTCTCATCCAACGCATAGATAATCCCGTCTGTCTCGGTAAAATACGGGCTGTCATTAAAATTCACGCCCTTTACAGCCGCTGAATGGCCGCAAGCCTAACGTATCCGTCTCTTTGCCCACTTCTGCCGTTTCCAGCTTCGGACACTCGTCAAATGCATAGTTCCCTATGGAGACCGTTCCACTCACATAAGCCGAAAGCAGTTCCGGCAGCCTTGCAAAAGTATAGGGCTCTATATTAATCAAACTCTTGGTTGTCAAGGTCTTAATATCCTTCGCCGGAGACTGATATGTCTCATCCGGGAAGGTTACATCCGGCGGGGATGCTATGGTATTCCCGCTGACAGTCAAGCCGGAGAACAGGCCTTCTTTGACGGACTGTACCCCTGTGGGGATGACGATATTTTCCACGCCATTCCTCATTCCCACCTGGTTTTCACCTCCGCCGCCGCTGGCTGCCCCAAATGCCTCCTGCTCCAAATCAAAATTCATATAAGGATATCTGTAAGCAGTAGAGGAACCTCTCGGTGTATAAGCCCCTTCATAACCGGCCGGCGCGTGGAAACCGTCTGCCAAATCGGCCATGGTCGGGAAATGGAGCAGTTCCGACTTTCCGGTATCCGGATTATATTTCACCGTCAGGTTGGTAGGCATGCCGCTGTAGTAAGTAATATAGGTTAACGGCTGCGCCCCCTGGTTTACCTTGGATGTATCTTTCATCGCATATTTGAACGGCTCCGTATTCGTTCCGTCATCCTTCTCAATCGTACCCGTAAAACTCATAAACGGAGTGTGGGAAGCCGTCAAGAAGCTATTATCTTTATCATCACAAGTATTAGGATGTACGCTGAGATCCCCATGGAATCTATCCACTACCTGGGTAGCAAATGCATTGGAGCCAATCGCCTCAATAGTTGCTGCATTATTAAAAATAATATGCTGTAAATTATGGCTGCCCTGGAATGCACCATCTCCGATAAGAGCCACTGAACCAGGTATTACCACCTTCTGTATGTAGCAGTTATTATCAAAGCTTCCTGCCACAATGGAAGCAATGCTGTGAGGACCCACTTTTTCCGGCATGATTATCTCCGGTACAGCTTTCTGCACAGTCAAACCGGAATTGATATCCTCAATCTGGAACTTAATCAACTCATTAGCTCCATTTACCTGATAGATTAATCCCACATCTTCGCTTCCGTTAGCAGGCACATCCTTGCTGAAGCCTTTTTCCATAATTTCGTAAATATCTTCATTTAAATATTTGAAACAAATATGCCGTACATTTGCCATATTATGAGTAGGGGATTTGGTGCCGCTGGTTCCCGCTCTATACCCATGCCCTTCGAAATAAAAGTTTTCACCTACCTCGCTCTTAAATCTCTCGAAGGTATAATCCCCGTCAACCCTTTTATCTCCGTTATTATATCCACCCACCAGGCTCTCCGATTCCGCATCTGTTACAAACTGAATGGTACGGCTGAACGTTTTAATAAATTTCAAGCTTGTGCACCCCTGTACGGTAGAAAGATGGAAAACCCCATCCCCCGTTTTATCTTCCGCACCATGATAAGATGCAGGCAATGTAAGTGACTGCAAAGAAGTACAGTTTTCAAATGCCCGATACCCTATCTGATCCAGATTGGTTCCCAGACCGTTAGGGTCTTCCGAAGTAATAATTTCCGTCAAGCTGACACAGTTCTTAAAGCAGAAATCACCAATCCTCCTGATATTGGCAGGAAGTACAAAAGATTCCAGCATATCACAGTTGGCAAACAAACCGGAGCCCAAAGTATCCAGCAAAGCCTCCGAAGGAATCGTTACCGAAGTCAGTTTCCTGCAATTGGCAAATGCATAGTTTCCAAGGGCAGACAGACCATTGCTTAAAGTGATGCTGCCAAGGCTGGTACAGCCCATGAATGCATAGTCCCCAATTCCCTGTACGCTCGATCTGCCATCCGAACCCTTTTCAAAGGTTATGCTTACAATATTAGCTACGGCCGCACCTTCGTCCATTCCTCCGAAAACACTATGCCTGGAAGTGGATGGATAAATTGTCCACTTATTTGATTTATCATCGAACTCCGCATACTGGTTTCCGATATATCTGACCGGGGCATCCACAATTCTTCCGTCATCACTGCCTGTTACCGCCTCCCACTTTGGATCCCAATTCCCATCCTCATCTGGAACCAAGGCACTTGCCGGAGGAATTCCATCCTTATCATCCTTATAATAATACAGCTGTACATCTACACCTCCAGGACTCCAAACAGATTCCGAACCTGGCGTACAAGGTGCATATGCCGTATGCTCTTGAACCCGCTGCACATCATCAAAATAAACCCAATCATTCCCCAGGATACCGTCCCCATTTTCATCGTTCACGGAAAGAACCGGGTCATTCCCTGGCACACTTCTTGTTACCTCTGTCATCACCCGATAGAATAGTGGCCTCCCTTGTTTATTGGCAGCAGCATAAGAAGAACCGCTGGGGCTGCTGGTATCCGTAAACCGCATATAGGCATCCATAGCCAAAGGGATTACCAGCTTTCCACCCGGCAGTTCCTGTGCTTCAAAGTCCACAATAACTGCCATCTTATCCATATCGCTGCTATTGTGCTCCCCGTTTCTGTCCACATATGCAAAACGGAAATTGCCGGTTTCATCCTGGTATATCGGCGCATTGGCTTTTATCGTCGGTATTGTTGTGGTATTGGAATATATCCAGTTATTCTTGAACCCTATACTATTATCCGCCTGAATGTCTTCCACCCATCCGGCCGCACCCCCAGGCGCCGCCTCCATCGGCTGCACCGGTATCGCCGTCACTATCAGCGCAGAAATCATAAACAGGCAGCCTAATGTCTTACGCACCTGTTTTTTCAATCTCCATTTTCTTTTTTTGGTTTTCTTGACCTTAGCCATTTCTGCTCTCCTCCATCGTAATGCTCATACTATTATTACTGCACCCTCTTCGCCACTACTACAAACCTCCCATCCGTCTGCGAGTGGTCACAGGTGGATAATGTCAGCAGTTCTTCGCCGTACTGGGCGCTCACTCCCGTATCATACAGCGACATTTCTTTCATTTCCCTCATATAAGAATCGAACTCTTCTGCCGAATTCGCATCTATAAATTGATAATACTTAAAAGCAATCTCGTTTTCCTTAAGCACCTTTGCCCGGAATACATACATCACCTGGTAAGTACCTTTCTCATATATCGTATCAAACTGGATAATACTATGCTTCTTATAATATGACTCGCTGGAATATTTTTCCAAATCGCCAAACATTTTTCCCGACCTCATGTGATGCCCGTACAGAATCAGGTTCTGGGAACGTGGGTAAGCCACACAGTCCTTATCCATAAAAATACTCCCGTTATTATCCTTTTCCTGATTGAAATTATGATCCAGATAATATTCGTTGTTGGATGTCTGCATCACAGGGTAGTCTATTATTGTATCGTCAATTTTCAGCCATCCGATTAGCCTTTTGTTCTTATTATATAAAGTTTTATATTCGTTCAGAACATCGGGCAGCTCTACCTCTTCCTCCTGACCGCGCACCACTAGCGGTTCTTCCTTCGGGCTGGCCAGCACATCGCTGTTTTTCAGGCTGGCCAGCTGCTCATAATCCATATCTGTCTTCTCTGCCATATAATAATATGCAATAAAATATCCGAAGCATATCACTGCCCCGGCTGTACATAACGCCACCAGCAGTTTCCGTTTCCTGTCTCTCGCCTTCAGCTGAGCGGCAATCTCCCGTTGCATATCTTTATCAAAGTCTTCCAGGGAAAGTTTATCATCTTTCCCGCCGGCTTTCGCGCCCATGCCCGAACCGGCCGCTCTCCCTTTCCTCCCGTTTCCGCCTTTGCTTACAGTTTCTTTCCCTCCCTGCACTGTCTTACTGCTTACATCCTTTGCGCCCCCGTACTTCTTAGCCAGTTCGGCAACCTTACCCACAAATCCCTTGCCCAGAGCGGTTTCGAAGGGGTATGTGCCCGTCTGCAGCTTTTGATGCAAATCCAGCACAGCCTTGGGATTCTTCAAATTATATACGGAACATATTTTCTCTATCTTTTTCTTATCCCTTAAAGCAGCCTCATATTCCGCCTTTGTACGGAACTGCCCTCCCCCTGCCGTATGACTTTGCGCCATTCACCGACACTCCTTCATGTAACCCATTTCTATTATATGTATACGCCCCAATTTGGGGCGTAATAATTTCATATATAGTTTATTTTACTATACCTTGAAATTAATGCAAGCCTTTTGCCCATATATTGTA
>OFFF01001831.1_pt1 | contig 12871 bp, 8 predicted proteins | sample 1521301 | NCBI WGS metagenome assembly OFFF01 (sample SAMEA3504101, study PRJEB24116) | mouse gut metagenome | biome: mouse gut; feature: mouse-associated habitat; material: faeces | place: Denmark | collected 2011
TCATTGGTCTTGGTAGCCACTTCCTTTACCAGCTGTGCGCCCATGTTCTCAAATGCGTCAGCCAGTTCGATCTCCTTGGCGATGGTAACGCCGTCGTTGGTAATCAGGGGAGCGCCGAAGGACTTATCCAGTACTACGTTTCTTCCCTTGGGTCCCAGGGTCACTCTCACGGTGTCGCTTAACTGATTGACGCCGGACTCTAATGCTGCACGGGCTTCCGCACCGTATTTAATCTCTTTTGCCATGATTGTCATGCCTCCATGTTATATGATAATATAGTTTAGTTCTCGATTACAGCAAGAATATCGTTCTGCTTCACTACGATGAATTCCTCATCATCCAGCTTCACTTCCGTACCGGCATACTTGGAGTAGATCACGTTGTCCCCGACCTTCACCTCCATCTTGACTTCCTTGCCGTCCACCACGCCGCCGGGGCCTACTGCAACTACTTCCGCCTGCTGGGGCTTCTCCTTGCTCTGTCCGGGAAGGACGATTCCTGACTTTGTGGTTTCTTCAGCAACTAACTGCTTTAATACGACTCTGTCGCCCAAAGGTACTAATTTCATAACCATTGCCTCCTATTATTCAGTTTGACTTTGTTAGCACTCAATAGCCACGAGTGCTAATCGCTAAGACATATAATAGTTTTATATGTAAGTCTTTGCAAATATATTCAGAAAAACTCATGGACAGCTACATTTATTTTCCTCTTGTTTTCTCACTTTTTCTCTTGTTTTCTCACTTTGCGTCCCATGTGATGATTTAATATTTATTTTAGAATTGAGAAAAAGGGCATTATCTGCCCGCCGCTAATTTCCCCCTTTGCATATGCCGATATAATAAATAAGAAGAAGCGTTGCGGCACTGTTGAAATACACATCCAAGGAGGGATCGACGCAGCAAACGGAATTCAGAACAATTTCAAGGTGTATCCTATTCAGACGGTTGCCCGGATGCCCAAGCTCAGGCGGGAAAACGGAAGCAGCGGACAGCAGCGTCCCCGCAATTCCAGACCCCCTTCCTTCGGCACCCTGTTGGACGAGGCGGCTGCGAACTGTCCGGAGGAAGTCTATCTGGTGACTTATACCGCGGACCGTCAGCTCCAGACCTATTATTACCGTCCGTCCAAAGAGTATACATTCTGAATAGACGCAAACAGAGGCAAAAGGCAGGGAGGCACATATCTCCCTGCCTTTCCTCTGCCCGGACTGCTCAGGCCCCGCTTCCCGAATCCTCCCTTTCTGCACAGCTTCTCTCAGGCTGCTTTTTCCCCAATCCCTTTTCCTTTTCAGTGCTCTTTGCCAGAAACAGCATCCCGGCCACATCGGCCAAAAACCATCCGATAGGAACGGACATCCAGATTCCCCGCACCCCCAAAAAAGGCACCGCCGAGAGCAGGTAAGCCAGTACAACCCGGGTTCCCAGCGACACAACGGTCAGCACCACGGACACGCCGGGCCTTCCCACCGCCCTGAAATAGCCGTAGAAAAGGAAAAGCAGGCCGATCAGGAAATAGAACGTCCCCTCTATGCGCAGGTATTCCGCTCCCACGGCTATGACCTCCCTGCTGCCATCCTTCACAAACAGTCCCATAAGCTGTCCCGCCAGCCCAAAGACCAGAGCGCTCACTGCCACGCAGAACACGGCCACTGCCTGCACCGACCGCTTCATGCCCTGCCGGATGCGCTCCAGCTTTTTAGCCCCATGGTTCTGGGCCACAAAAGTGGAGAAGGCATTACCGAAGTCCTGCACGGGGGAGTACGCCAGAGTGTCCACCTTCACCGCCACCGCAAATGCGGACATCACCGTGGTGCCAAAGCTGTTCACCAGCCCCTGCACCATGAGGATTCCCAGATTCATGATGGACTGCTGGATGCAGGTCAGTGCGGAGAAGTTCACTATGGTTCCCAGCGTGCTCCAGCGAAAAACGGCATTTTGCCTGCTGACATGAAGCTCTCTGCAGCGGCAAAGATAGTATGCAAGCAGCCCAGCCGCCGAGGCGTACTGGGCGATCACCGTGGCCTCCGCCGCTCCTGCCACGCCTCTGTCCAGCACCGTGACAAACAGAATGTCCAGCCCGATGTTCAGCACCGCCGACACACAGAGAAAGACCAGCGGAACCACCGAATTTCCCACCGCCCGCAGGCAGTTGGAAAGATAATTATAGAGAAAGGTGGCGAAAAGCCCGGCAAAAATCACCCACAGATATTCCCGCATCATGGCATACACTTCAGGGGGAATGTTCATGAGTCTCATGATCAGGTCGATGCCAAAATACAACGCCACATTCATCACCAGCGTGATCGCGGCGATCAGCAAAAACGATACGAAGCATCCCTCCTGAAAGGCATTTTGATCCTTTTTTCCAAACTGTATGGACAGATACACCCCGCTCCCCATGCACAGCCCTATCAATATACTGGTGAGAAACACCATCAAAGTATAGGAGGAGCCCACTGCGGCCAGCGCCTCATCCCCCAGATACCGCCCTACGATAAAGGTATCCGCCACATTATAAAGCTGCTGCAGCAGATTGCCCGCCATCAGCGGCGCGGCAAACCGTACCAGCCGGGAAACCACCTTCCCTTCCGTCAAATCAAGCTGCATGTCAGACATGCCTCCATATGTACCAGAATTCTTCCGGCCTGCCCGGCTCCTGCCCGGAGACCAGACAAGAGCGCCGCGCCTTCACGCGCGCCGGCCTCCGCCTCGGCCTGCCTGATGCAGGAACCTCACAAGCCCTATGGATTTTCATTTACGCATTTTTCCTATACGCCTTAATAGTAAATTTTCAGCGTCTTGATCTCAAAAGGCCTAAAGTCAAGCACAAGCTCCTGTGCTGCCTCGTATTCTTTAAGGGTCTCTTCCAGCAGATTGGTCTCCGCAATGCCCTTCACCGGAATGCCAAAGCTTACAGCCACTCTGTCCCCTGCGCCCTCCGCCTCGTAGAGCCGCAGGATGAAACTCTTCTCTCCTGCGCCGTCTGAGGGCGCTTCTCCCCTTTGGGGTCTCTCCGAAGGCTTCACCGTCTCCACGATCACATGGTCGGTTCCCACCGTCAGCAGGCTCTCCATGGGCAGGCTTCCTGACACCTGCAGCGTCTTTTCATTCAGCAGATATGCAGGCTCTATGACATTCCCGGCAGAAAAGCCCCCTAAATGCGGCAGGAAGGCATACGTACACTCATGGATTCCCTTGTCTCCCCTGAAGTCCGGCATACAGCCTCCCTTGTGCAGGGACAGCCGCAGCTGCCCTTCCTTCACGCTGATGCCGTACTTACAGTCGTTCAGCACAGCAACGCCGTAACGGGTCTCCGACAGATCGGTGTACTTGTGATTGGATACTTCAAATCGTGCCTTCTCGATGGAAGTATTGCGGTTTGTGGTTCTGCGGATACAGCCGAACTGCACCTCATGGCTGGCATAGTCCGCATGAATGGCCGTATCGAAGGCCGCCTTCAGGAAACGATGATCCTCCTGCCAGTCCATCTTGGTCTCAAAGACCACCTGAGGGCTGTCCCCGTAGAAGATCATATCCTGCTCCAGCGTGGACTTTCCGCCGATGCCATAGCGGCTGCGGATTCTGTACTCCACAGCGCCGTCCGCCACCACCTCTCTGGACAGAAGCTGGGCGCTGTCCTGAAGCTTGCACTCAAAATCGGCATCCACATCCCAGTTATCCCAGCCTAGGGATACCTCCTCCGCCATGAGCAGAGTGTTCAGCCCATAGCCTTCTCCCCGAAGCTCACGGCCGTTTCTCTTATCCACAAAGGAATCCATATAGCCCTTCTCATTGAAAACCACCTTGGCCATGGGAGTCTCCAGCGTCCGGCCCTGTGCGCAGAACACGGATTCGCCCTCCGCGCTTTCCTCCGTCAGCTCCAGCACCACGCTGCCGAAGGCGGGGATCACGACTCCCTGAACCGCCAGCCTGCTGCTGCCGTCCATGCCCTTCACCACCTGCTGCTTATAGCCTTTCACATAAAGGCCCTCAAAAGGAAGATACTGCACATCGCTGCGGGCAAAGGATAGGGTGTTCACCAAGGTGACCGTCCTTGCAGCCTTTCGGGAATCTGCCTCCGCAGCATCCGCCAGCAGCTCCCCGGTAATTTTTCCGGCCTCGTCTATGATATGGGACACGGCCTCAATGGCCTCGTCATGGGCTCTGGGAATGCAGGTTCCCGGCAGTATGTCATGGAACTGGTTCACCAAAAGCTCCTCTGTGAGAGGGTCGATCCTCTCTCCCGACGCCGCCTGCTTTTTCTCTATGGCAGTCCGCACCGTCACATATTCCAGATCCCTGAGGGCAAACTCCGCCTTTCGGTTGTTCCTTTTAATCACATGCTGATTGGTCAGCGTGCCCCGGTGCAGCTCCAGATACAGCTCCCCGCTATAGACGGAGGGTTCCACCAGACTCTCCTCCAACTCCTCCATGAAACGGCTCACTGTGGTATGGGAGGTTCTGGGCATCCCCTCCAGATCCTTAAGGCGCTTTGCCACTTCGATCATGCCGAATTCGGGACCTCCGCCTCCGTCCCCGAAGCCGTAGGAGATCAGCCTCATTCTGGAAACCGCGCGCTCCTGAATGGTATTGCTGCCTTTTTCCAGCAGGTTCTCCTTAAGGGCAGCCGGATCCGGCCACACATGCGTGCGGTTGAAATGCACCAGAACCTGAGAGCCGTCGATGCCCTTCCAATAAAAGGTGTCATAGGGAAATACATTGGTATCATTCCATGACATCTTTGTGGTAAGGAAATACTTTATGCGGCAGCCCTGCATGATCTGCGGCAGGGAAGCACTGTAACCGAAGGTATCCGGCAGCCAGAAGACATCCGAAACCATGCCGAAGCGGCTTTTGTTATAGAGCTGCCCCCACAGAAACTGCCGCACAAGGGCTTCTCCGGAGGGAAGATTGCAGTCACATTCCACCCACACCCCACCGTTCGGCTCATACCGTCCCTTTGCCGTATACGCCTGTATCTGCCGGAACAGGGAGGGATACTGCCTCTCCATCAGCCAGGTATGGAAGGAAGCGCTCTGAATAAAGCGGTATTCCGGATATTGCTCCATCAGGCTGAACTGATTTGAAATGGTACGGGCAAGCTTTTTTACCGTTTCCTCCATGGGCCACAGCCATGCGGTATCGATGTGGCTGTGGCCGGTGAGTACGGCTTTGGGAGCGCTTTCCCCGTTGCGGCAGGCCAGGGACGCTTCCATGCAGCACCGTGCCTGTACCAGGGCGGGACGCCAGACGCTTTCCGAAACGGCGGCTGGGTCATAATACAATATCTGATGTACTTTGGTAAGCACATTCAGAATGCCGGCCCGCCGGAAGGATTCCCCTGGAAGCTTCTGCGCAAGCTGCACAAGGACCCGGAGATCCAGCAGAAAGTCCAGTATGTCCTGATTCCTGGTGCAGATGGAAATCCTTTTTGCCTCGAAACGGAAATCCGAAACCGGACGCTGCTGGAAAGGCTGCTCCCCGATGACATAATGCCCGGCGTAGAACTCTATGGCCAGCCGGAGCCGTTCCCCGGCCCGGGCATGGCGGCTGACGCAGTCGCAGTAATGGTTCCCGTGGCGCGTCACTGCGATTTTGGTGGCAAAGGTTCCGCAGGGAACCCCGTTTTTCCACAGCAGGGCTTCATACCCGCCCAGATCAGGATACAGATACAGCGCCTGTCCGTCCAGGGCCGGAGGGACGGTGTAATCGGCAAGGAACCAGCAATAGCGCCCCGGGCCGCCCCACAGGGACTTTCCCTCACGGTGTTCCGGGAGAGAGAACAGCGCGGCATCGGGCATGGCGTGGAGCCGCTCCTCTGTCTCGTACATGGAAAAGGGGAGAACGGCGGCTTCGGTGAAGACATAAGGCTCGTAAATTTCCAGGGTACGGGCAAGCTTGGAGAGCAGTTTTTTGTTTTGAGCATCATTCAGCATGGCAGATTTCTCCTGTTTTTTGCGGAACCAGTCCGAAAATTGATCCGTGGGGACATTTCCGTCCGCCGTCCGCCGCGGTACGGAAATGTCCCCGCATCCGGCGGAAAGCAATTTTCAGACAGGCTCCATACATTGACGATTTGCGGTTTGACGGGGAATAATTCCCATGGATTTTATTATCATAAAACACAGGAGCGGATTCGAAAACCCCAGGTAAACAGGTTGAGATGCAATGTAAAGAATTTGGCATCCCAATCACCGGGACCAAAGGGTATTATCCTTATATAGCCGCCGCGATCTGTTAATTACAGCCGGGCTGCTGTATAATAACGGGAAAAAGCAGTATCATCGGCTGCGGAACCGAAATCGGGAGAAAAAGAAAATGAGTCGGAATTGGAAGCGGAAAAGCGGGACACCATTTGCCTTCAGCCTGCCGCGGAGGCTTCTGGGATTGTTTCTCGTCTTTGTGGTCAGTATTTATATTGTGGGAATATGGGTTACGGTAAAACTGGAGCGGGACGCGTTCCTGGAGGTGCGGCAGATGTATCAATCCAGAGTGTCTTCCCTGGCGGAACAGCTGGATGATGAGCTGGGGCGCATTCAGCTTCAGATTAATTATGCCGCCACACGTCCGGACGTCCGGCAGATGGAACTTACCGCGCCCACAGCGGCCTTCACCAGAATCTACACCACGGTTCTCCGGGTGGGAGAACTGATGTACGCCCTGCAGAACGCCAGCGGACTCATTGAGGACGCAAGTATTTTCCTGCCCCGGCTGGGCAAGGTGATTTCATCGGACGGCTCTTACAGAGATTTTTCGGAGGAAGATGAAAACTTCATACAGGAATATCGGGAAGAGGGAGGCAGAGAACTGCTGCTGACGGTGAACGGACAGCTGTATCTGGCCTCGGATTCCATGCACATATCAAGTACCGAACAGGCGTCCGTGATCCGGGTGCGGTTTTCGGAACGGGTCATCTCCGAATGGTGCCATCGGTTCTCTGAGAACGGCCTGATATGCCTGTTGGGAGCCGCCCGGACAGAAAGCCTCTATTTCTTCAGTGCGGGGAATGCATTTTTGCCGGAAGCGGAATTCCGGGCAGACCTGGAGAAGGGAGTGGGGCAGTGGGAAGCGGGAGAGAAAAGGGCGGATGAGGACACTGTGGGGATTGCCGGGACAGAATATCTGCGGATGGCCATTCCCGTGGGAAAACGGGATCTGTGGGTATGCGGCTATGTGGACAGGAAGGTACTGCGCAATGCCTCCAGGCCCTTTTCCCTCTGGCAGCTTGTCCTTACGGCATTCCTGCTGCTGGAGGTCGGCCTGTTTTTCTATATTATCCGGAAAATGATCTCACAGCCCATCAACCGTTTTATGGGGGAAGTGCAGAGCCTGGAAGAAGAGGGCGTAATACGGCTGTCCCAGCCCCCGGGCAACAATATGGATTTTCTGTATTCCGCGTTTTTGGGAGTAAGCGATAAGCTGAAGGCATCCATGGAACAGGTGTACAACAATAAGCTGCTGGCCTATCAGTCGGAAATCAAATTTCTGCAGGCCCAGGTGAACCCCCATTTCCTCTACAACAGTTTTTACCATTTATACCGGATGGCGAAAATGGAGGACAATGAGGGCGTGGCGGAGATGAGCCGCCGTCTCAGCTCATACTACCGTTATATCACCCGCAGCGGCGAGAATGTGGTGCCCCTGTCCATGGAATATGAAAATGTAAAGGACTATACGGAGATACAGACAATCCGCTTCGGAGACAGGATTAAGGTGGAACTGGAGCCGCTGCCCCGGGAATACGCCGGAATGGAGGTGCCCCGGTTTGTGCTGCAGCCCTTGTTTGAAAACGCCTATAACCATGGGGTGGAGAAAATTACCGGGGGCATTATCCGGCTGCGCTTTGAGACACGCCCGGAAGAACTGGTAATCTATGTGGAAAACAACGGTGCCTGTGCCGATCGGGATATGGAGGCGCTGTCGGCATACCTGGAGGACCGCGGGGAGAACCGGGCAGTGACGGCGCTGAAAAACGTGAAAAGCCGTATGCGGCTTTTAGGGGGAGACCTGACGGTGTCCCATGGGAGCCTGGGCGGCTTCTGCACCACACTTATACTTCCCCGCAGGGAAAATCAGGAGGATTAGGATTATGCAGACACTTTTGATCGTAGACGACGAACCGAATATCGTGGAAGGGCTGGCCAGCCAGTTTGAACAGCGATATGGGGACAGTGTTATCATCATGAAATCTTTTACCGGGGAACACGCGCTGAATATCCTCCAGGGCAATAAAGTGGATGTCATATTGTCCGATGTGCGGATGCCGGACATTGACGGTCTGGAACTGATACAGGAAACGGAACGGCTCTGGCCCAGGACCCATTTCATATTTTTGAGCGGTTTTGATGATTTCGAGTATATTCACCGTGCGTCCAAGTTTTCCATTTACCGGGGATATCTGTTGAAGACGGAAGGAGACGAGGTGGTGATGGAGAAGGTGGACAAGGAGATACGGATGTGCGCGGAGGAGCTACGCGCCGAGACGGAACAGGGCAGAATGCGGGCCTTTGCGCAGCGTGCCGCGCTGGAAAGCATGCTCCGGGGCGGAGGCAGCTGGCGGGACTTTCCGATGCAGGATAACGTGCTTTCGCTGGAACTGGACACCGGGCGGCCGGTTTTTATGGTGCTGGGAAAATTCCTTCTGCATCAGGCGGCGGAGGGAATGCAGGTTCTGCAGCAGCTTGCCGGATTGCTGGAAGGCCAGGCCCCGGGGCTTACCTTTGAACTGCTTCTTCCCGAGGAGGGGACCCTTGTGTGGCTGCTTCAGGAAAAGAATGCCGCCGGGCGCCGGGGAACCGGGAGCTATATCCATGCGTTGTTTGAGGCAATTCAGCAGCAGATAGATGATGCCTGTGGTCTGGCAGTGAGCATGGTTATCGGCTGTGCCGCCGGATTTGACGAAATAGTAGAAAAGTACGGACGTTTAAATGATATATATTATATGATATACCGGGATGCGGGGAAGCTGATTATCGTGGATGAGACAGATTACTCGGATGTGCTGTTAAACCAGGGAGGCGGACTTCAGGAGCGGTTTCAGTTTTCCACGTTTATTCATCAGCTGGGGCAGCAGCTCCATACCGGAACGCCGGAATCGGTGAGGGAATTGTTTGCATTGTATTTCGGGGCATCCGGCGGGCTGCTGCAGAGCGCACGGCTTCACTCGGAGCAGCAGCTGACGTTATTTACGCTGCTGTTGAGCTTTCTGCGGGAGAACAGGATGGGAGCCTCCTACGAGCAGGCCCTTGCCCATATGCTGGACGAATTTCTGCACGGCGCAAACCGGACGGAACCGGAGGCCTTTATGGAGAAAACTGCCGTCTTCTGCGGTGAACTCTGCAGGCAGCGGGCAGAGAATGAAGCGCATAATACGGAGGCTGTTATCAATCGGATTAATCTCTATATAGAAGCCCATATAGAGGACTACAATCTGTCCCTGACGGAGCTGGCCTGGATGACGGGATTTAACCCTTCCTATCTCTCCCGTCTGTACCGGACGCACGCAGGCAGGAAGCTTTCGGAGTACATCGACGAAGTGAAGCTAAGGCATGCCCAGGGGTTGATTCTGTCCGGGGAACTGGTGAAAAATGTGGCCGAACGTACGGGATTTGCTTCGCCCTCCGCATTTATTCTGTTCTTTAAGCGCAACACCGGCAGGACGCCGCGGCAGTTTTTTGAGGAGCATATACCCGAAACATCCGATGGGGAAGGTAAATAGAACGGCATTTCATGTCAATAGTTATGGATTGAAAGGATTCTGTACAAAAGTTACAATAAAATTGTCGAAAACGCAGTTTCATTGTTGAATATGAAGGAGGACATGCTATGAAAAAAATGAAGTTTGGTGCTATGATGATGGCCGCCCTGGTATCGGCCCCCATGCTTTTATCCGGCTGCGGACAGGAACCCTCCGCACCGGAAGCAACATCCAATCCGTCCGAAGCATCGGACGCATCGGATGTTTCCCAGGAATCCCAGGGAGAACCCACTTCAGAACCCCAGGCCGCGGCGGAGGACGCCCCCTGGCTTACACCTTTTGAGGAGACGGTGAAGCTGGATGTGGTTGTGGGCTGGGACGCCGATGGGGGCGTTAAGGAAGGAACGACGCCGGAGACAAATGCCCTGGTTGAAGCGGCAAGGGATTTACTGAATATAGAACTGAATTTCCTGTGGATGGTACCGAATGACCAGTTTTCCGAAAAACTGGCACTCCAGATCAGCTCAGGCAATATCCCGGATATTGTAATGCTGGACAGCGGCAATTTCTATGAATTTATGTCCAGTGACTATCTCAGAGACCTGACAGACGCCTACGAGACTTACGCGTCCGATGAACTGAAAAATACGGTGGAGGGCTTCGGCGAGGAAGCCGTAAGATATTCTTCCCGTGACGGCAGGTTGTACGGTATTCCGGCGCAGCTGGATACTTCCGAGAGTGTGGCGGGGCTGTATTACCGTTCCGACTGGCTGGACGCCATAGGGACCGGCAAACCCACGAATGTACAGGAAATGAACGATATGCTGGTAGCGCTTGCCGAGTACGGCGCTTCCGTCAACGGCGGCAAGGATACGGTGGGACTGGGGACGACTTCCAGCGTGCTGAACACCAATTTTGCCCTAAGCGCATATTTCCAGTGTTATGGGGCGTATCCCAATAAGTGGATTATGCGGGACGGCGCCCTGGTAAATGGGATTGTACAGGATGAAATGCTGGACGCCCTGAACGGGCTGAAGGATTTATATGAGCGCGGCGCCCTGGCGGCGGATTTTGCCACATGGAATTCCGATCAGTTCAATGAGCGTGTTACCACGGACCAGGTGGGGGCTGCCTTCGGTACCTATTACATTCCGGCATGGCCGCTGAACCAGAATAAGGATGCAAATCCGGAAGCGGAATGGGCCGAACTGAATATTGCCGATATCGGCAGCAAGCCGGCCATGAATCAGGTGAGCATTAATCATTTCAACGTTGTCACCAGGGACGCGCCGGAGAACGCAGAGGCTGCCCTGATGAAGCTTCTGAACCTGACGCTGGCGGCCAATGGGAACTCCACCTTTGACAAATCGGTTTTCCAGGGCAGGGATCTGGCTGAAAACGGGGCTTCCATTTTCTATCTGCCGGTGTATATGTATTTCCCCACCCCATGGAAGCAGTACCGGGAGAATATCAGGGCTGCCTATGAGGCGCAGGATCCTTCCGGGCTGATCACAAATGTGGAACAGGAATGGTACGGGTACATGAACGACTACCTTACCCACGGCAATGCCTGCGAAAATCTGGGCACTGCATGGGGCATGTACAAGAGCCGCCTCTCGGAGGATATGGGAATTGCCGTAGGACTTGCGGCACGGGAAACCGGTGAGTATGAGCCTGCTTATTATTACGGCCCGGCTACCGAAACCGAGCAGCGTGTCTCTGCCACCCTTTCTGACATGTCTGTCTCTTTCATCGTGGAATATATCATGGGGCAGAAGGGAGAAGCCGACTGGGAAAGCTTCAGACAAAGCTGGAACGAGATGGGCGGACAGGCCTGGACGGAAGAAGTGAATGAGCAGTATCAGAGCATTACACAGTAGTCCCGGTGCATCCGGCCGCTCTTTTCTCAATATTTCCGGATAAAGCATCCCAGAGGTTATTGGGGGCACTTCATTGGAAATGCCGGAAAATAACTGATACAAATAGAAAGCGGGGTTTTCATATGGCATACAAAAAAGAGCGGCCGCGAAAGGCCGCCGCCCCTAAAGGGCATTTGAAACGGCAATATCCGTTTTATCTCATGATGATACCGGGAGTGGTATTCGTACTTATTTTCTCCTATCTTCCCATGTTTGGGATTGTGATGGCATTCCAGAATTTCTCACCCCTGAAATCCTTTTCGGGGTCGGACTGGGTGGGGCTGCAGAATTTTAAGGACATGCTGATGATTCCCACATTCTGGACGGTGGTGCGCAACACGCTGGTGATTTCCATCAGCAAGATTGTCCTGCGCCTGCTGGTGCCGTTGGTGATTGCACTGCTGCTGAACGAGGTTATGAGCATTCGGTTCAAGCGCGTTTCCCAGACCGTGTTTTTTCTGCCTTATTTTCTGTCCTGGGCCGTGATAGGAGGTATCCTGCGCAGCCTGTTTCAATACGATGGGATGGTAAACGGCGTTCTGACATCCCTTGGGATGGAGCGCATCATGTTCCTGGGCAGCAACAGCTGGTTTCCTGTGATTGCAATTGTATCCGATGTATGGAAGGATATGGGATACAATATGATTATCTTCCTGGCTGCAATCACCAATGTGGATCCGGCACTTCATGAATCCGCTGCCCTGGACGGCGCGAACCGCTGGCAGCAGGCCTGGCATATCACGCTTCCCACCATTCGCCCCATTGTGGTGATGCTGCTGGTACTTTCCCTTGGTTCCGTACTCAGTGCGGGCATGGAGCAGATTCTGCTCCTGTATAATCCCATGGTATATGAAAGCGCCGACATCATTGATACGTTGGTGTACCGTCTGGGGCTGGTCAATCATCAGTGGTCCCTGTCCGCTGCGGTGGGGATGATGAAATCGGCGATATCCTTTGTGCTGGTGGCAGTTTCCTACCGGATTGCCGTTAAATATTTTGATTATCAGGTATTTTAAAAGGGGGGCATGTGATGAAAGGCAAAAAAATATCCGTATTTCGTATTCTGAACTACCTGATTCTTTCTGTGCTGGTGGTGATCTGCCTGATACCGGTGCTGCATGTCATCGCCTTGTCCTTTTCGGAGAAAATCGAGGCGGTGTCCGGAAATGTAGGGATATGGCCGGTGGGATTTAATTTGTCGGCATACCGTTATGTTATGGAGGACGGGCAGTTCTGGCAGTCCTTGAAGGTCA
>OFFF01001832.1_pt1 | contig 12866 bp, 9 predicted proteins | sample 1521301 | NCBI WGS metagenome assembly OFFF01 (sample SAMEA3504101, study PRJEB24116) | mouse gut metagenome | biome: mouse gut; feature: mouse-associated habitat; material: faeces | place: Denmark | collected 2011
TCAGTAAAAATAATATAAAAAAAATTTCTGTATATGGTGTGGGACCAATTGGAAGATTGTTAATTAATCAATTGATTCAGGAAAGGATAGAAATTGCATATACAGTGGATATTGATGCAGCAAGAGTGTTGCAGAGTATACCAATGTACAGACTACAGGAAGAGATTCCACAAACGGATATTTTAATTGTTACAGTGTATGGATCAGAAAATGTAATTGAAGAAATGCGGCAAAAGGGAATCCAAAATGCAGTTTCTATCGAAAATTGGATGAATGATTTGCTTAACCAATAATATGTAGGATAAAAGGTGTAATGGGGTAAGCTATGAAAAAAGGAGCATGATTATTTATGGAAACATATTGTATCATTTCCGATGAGAAAAGGATTGTATCAGAAGCAAATATTGAGAAAATAAAAGCTGCGGTTTTTGTACACCTGTATTATATGGAACAGGTGCAGATTTATCGTAATTACCTGGAGCAAGTTCCTGATTTTATAGATATAATTATTATGTCATCTGATGAAAAAATACTTGAAAGATTTATAGATGAGCGTTTTATAACGGTTAGGAAAGAAAACAGAGGAAGGGATATAAGTGCATTATTAATAGCTGCTAAGAAGCTAATTTTTCATTATGAGTATATATGTTTTATACATGATAAAAAGGAAAAGAGGCAAGGACAAAAAGATTTTGTAGATTTGTGGATAAAAAATTTGTGGGATAACATGCTTCAATCAAAAGCATACATATACAATGTAGTGGATGCATTTCAGGATAATAGAATTGGAATGTTCGTGCCGCTTCCACCACATGGGAGAGATAATGGAGCCTGGCTAAAGGGAACATGGGGGAAAAATTTTGAAAATGTTATAAGATTGGCGCAAGATTTAAATTTATCAGGAAGTATCTGCATTGAGAAACCGCCGATTACATATAGTACGGTTTTTTGGGCGCGGTCTGCCGCATTAAAGAAGATTTTGTTTAGGGATTGGAAATATACGGACTTCCCAGAAGAGCCAATGAGGAATGACGGTGAGATTAATCATGCAATAGAGAGAGTTTTGCAGTATGTTGTGGAAGATGCGGGATACGAAACGAAAATTCTTTTGTCGGCATCATTTGCTGCTTCTTTTATAAATCAATTACATAGTGAGATGAATGCCTTATGGAATCAATTGGATGCAAGGCTTGGAATTAGCTCCTATCGAGGATTGAATAATTATGAAAGAATTAAAGAATTTGCAGAAAAGCATTCTGAACTTTATCTGTATGGAGCAGGTAAACGCGGAAATGAATGCTTAAGATTGTGCCATGCTTGCAATATTTTTCCGAAAGGATTTATTGTTACAGAGATAGAGCCAGCGTATGACGAAATTCCAGTGTTTTCAATATCAGATTTGACATTTACAGAAAATGTGGGAATTATTATTTCAGTAAGCTGGGAATTGCAGGATGAGATTAAGAAGGAGTTAGAAAGAAGGGGTTTTCATGAGTACATACTTTATGAATAGTCTGAGGAATGTTATGTGAAAAATGGGCATTTCCATGTCACATGATAATTTTATATATTTTGAAGATGAGTTATGGGAAGGCAGCAGCTAGTGATAAGGAGAAAGTTGAAATAATGATAAAGTTGCGAGGGCGTATTCAATGAAGAGAATGGGTATATTCATTTTTTATGATGAAGCCGGAATTGTGGATGAGTACATAGAGGTACTTTTAAGCAGTATGCAGGACATATTGGAGCGTTTGGTTGTGATTGTAAATGGCAATGTCCGGGATGAAGGATACATTAAATTGAAGAAATACGCCCAGGATATTTTTGTACGTGAAAACACTGGTTTTGATGCGGGAGGTTATAAAGATGGCTTTATAAAGTTTATGCCACAAGATGATTTGAAAAAATGGAATGAAATTGTTCTTTTCAATGATACATTTTATGGTCCTTTTTATCCCTGGAAAAATATGTTTGATAAAATGGAAAAAGAAAAAGCTGATTTCTGGGGGTTGTCCAGGCATAGCGGGGGAGAATGGGAAGGGAGAATGATATCACAGCACATTCAAAGCTTCTTTTTAGTATGTAGAAAAACGATGTTCTTATCTGATGCATGGACAGAGTTTTGGAATGGCCTTGAATATCCAAAAACTTTGCGGGAGGCAATTTTTAATTTTGAAGTTCGCTTTTCGAGTTTTTTCTCTGAGAGACAGTTTATAGGCAAAGCATGGTCGGATAGGTATAGGGTAGAAATCCCTTTTGGCAAAAACCCATATTCAGCTTATATTTTTGAACTTATCAAAGAAATAGAATTCCCAATAATCAAAAATAAAACTATATGTCTCCCATATTTTACTCAGATGAAAAAGGCGTTTGAATATATAGCTGAAAATACATATTATGATATAAACTTGATTAGTTCCCATACAAAACGCCTTCAGAAAACGGGAAGACTTAACGTACTGTTTCCCTTTGATATGGAAGAAATAGAGCATTTTTATAACTCCCATAAAAAAATATTTATTTATGGATGTGGAAATTATGGTCGGGGAACGGCATTATATTTTGAGTATAAAGGTTGGAAATATGAGGGGTTTCTTGTGACAGTAAAAACAGAGGGTATGGAAAACGTTTTTGCATTTGAGAATATTATTATTGATGCGGAGGATGGCGTCATTATTGCATTGGGGAAGAAAGCATTTGGCGAAGTATATCCGTATGTCAGGAAATCATTGGCAAAGTCACAATTATTATTGCCTAAGCAATAAAATAAAATCATTAAAAATATATGGATTTATGGAAAGAGATATCGTATGGAAAAAATTATCATTTATGGTATGGGTAAACATTTTGAGACTATTATGATACAGAGCACCTATTTAAGTAATAAAATGAAGAAATATGAAATTGTCGGATTCATTGATAAAAATAAACATGGTGAAGTTTTTACTTTTTACGGTAAAGAATACATGGTTATGTCCTTGGAGGAATGGACAGATTTCAGTGTTGACAAGGTGGTGGTTACATCTAAGAAGTATGTAGATGAAATCGTAAAACAAGTGTCAGAGCATGGATTCAGGCAAGAACAAATATGCTTATTGGATGAAATGGTGGAGCCATTTATCAATAGTCTAATGCGGATTGATTTGATGAAAGGAAAAGCGGGATTGGAGGTAGGAGGACCATCCAATGTGTTTTCTAATATTTATAAGGTATGTGGCTCTTGTGATGGCGTGAATTTTTGTGCAGAGACAGTATGGTGGAAGAATGCGGAAAACGGGAAATATATGTATGAAAAACGGAACTTGGGCAAGGTTTATATTGCTGATGCGACAGATTTAAGCGATATTATAAGTGAAACGTATGATTTTGTGCTTTCTTCCAATAATCTGGAGCACATTGCTAATCCGATGAAAGCGTTAAGAGAATTTTACCGGGTTGCAAAAAAAGACGGTATCCTCATTGTTGTGGTTCCCTCGAAAACAGTAACTTTTGACCATAACAGGCAGTTTACGGCCTTTGAACATTTACTAGAAGATTACCAAAAGGATACAAAAGAAGATGACCTGACCCATTTGCCGGAAATTTTGGAAAAGCATGATTATGATATGGATCCTGAATGTGGGGGAAGAGAATCGTTTTTGCAGCGAGCGGAAAAGAATTATGAAAACAGATGCCTGCATCATCATGTGTTCTGCGAAGAAAGTTTGATAAAATTGTTTGAATACTTTGAGATTGAAGTATTGGAAACGGAAGAATTGTATGGAAATTATTGGATTGTTGGAAAAAAATGAAAAAAACTTGATGGAAATATGCGGGCGAGGTTTGATGTGAGAATTATTGTTTTTGGAGTGGGAAGATTTTATCAGAAAAGGCGGGAGATATTGAAACAATATCAAACGGTGGAAATCGTAGCATTTTCTGATAATGACAAGAACCTATGGGGTAAGGTGTTGGAAGACGTTAGGCTTATATCGCCGGTTTCCATTAAAATAACTGCCTGTGATGGTATATTGATTATGAGTACTTATGCCAGTGAAATTGAGGAACAGCTGATAACAGATGGGGTAGACAGGGGAAAGATTTTGTTTTGGGAATCTTTTTATGCTCAACTGCTTTCAGGGAAAATGAAAGTGCTGGGTAAGGCCGATGGCGCTTTATCCAAATCCCGCAGCATTTTAATCATTTCGACTATATTAGCTTACAATGGCGGTTCCATGGCGGCGGTTTATGCGGCACAGGCAGTTCAAAGCAGAGGGAATAGCGTTGTGTTGGCAGCACCGGAAGGGGATAAGGCATTTATAGAGGAAATAGTACAAAAAGGGATTAAAGTTGTCATACGCCCTTCTCTTCCATATATTTTTGATAAAGAGGAGGAGTGGATTCGGCAGTTTGATGTGGTGATTGTTAATGTTTTTCAAATGATGCAGAGTGCATGTGGGGCTAGTCTGGTCAGACCTACTCTTTGGTGGATTCATGAGGTGATTGAGATTATGGAGGATGTGCTTGCAAAGCCATGGAATCGAATAGAAGAAAAACAATTAAAGCGAGTTATGATTCGTGCAGTTGCAAAGATTCCACAAGATAATTTCAATAGAATTTTTAAGGAACGTATAGAGAAGATTATTCCTTATGGTATTCCTGATATGTGTTTGAACATTTTTGAGGAAAAACCCATAGACCAAAAGATTGTTTTTGCGGTTATAGGGGTAGTCTGTGAAAGAAAGGCACAAATGGTTTTCTGTCAGGCAGCTAAAGAGTTGGAGTGCAGTGGACAGGCGGAATTCTGGATTATAGGAAAATATGAAAATGATTCATATAGTAAAAAAATTATGGAAATAGGCAGGCAGATAGACGGTTTTAAAATGCTTGGAGTGCTCACTAGAGAGAAAATCTATAAGGCCTTTTCCCAGATTGATGTAGTTGTCTGCACATCTTTTGAGGACCCCTTGCCGATTGTCATGACAGAAGGGATGATGTTTGGAAAGACTTGTATTGCTACTGACAATACTGGAACTGCTGATTATATTCGTGATGGAGAAAACGGTTTTGTGGTGCCCGCAGGAAACTGTAAAGCTCTGAAAGAAAAAATGGAATGGGTAATTCAGAATCAGGATAAGCTTGAGGGTATTGGCAGGAAGGCAAGGGAGACTTATAAGAAGTATTTCACCATGGATGTTTTTGCAGAAAATCTGGAAAAAGCAATAACAGAAACAATAGAGCGCTGGGAAAGTGTATAGGAAAGGGAAATGGTAAAAATATCAATACTTGTGCCGGTATATAATGTTGAAAAGTATCTGGAAAAATGCCTGGACAGCATATTGGAGCAGACCTTTACAGAGTATGAAGTGATTTGCATGGATGATGGCTCCACAGACCGGTCAGGAATTATTTTAGATGAATATGCGTTAAAGGACAGTCGGATTAGGGTGATACATAAAGAGAATAGCGGATATGGAAAAACCATGAATCAGGCAATACAACTTGCCAGAGGGCAATATATTGGTATTGTTGAAAGCGATGATACCATTGAGCGCCATATGTTCCAGTTCCTTTATGATAAAATAGAAGAACATGATTTGGATATGGTGAAATCAGACTTTTATCTGGCATGGGAAGATGGGGAACACTCAATAAGAAAGGAATACTATAGGGTCGCAGAAGAGCAAGGGATGTATAACAGGGTATTAAATCCAAATTTGGAATTAGCAGCTTATTTGGTACAGAAGTTCACATGGAATGCACTGTATAAAAGAGAATTGCTGGTTAATAATCACGTAGCATACCAGGAGACGCCTGGAGCTTCCTATCAGGATAACGGATTTTGGTTTCAGACCTTTTACTGGACTGAAAGAATGATGTTTTTAGACACTCCCCTTTATAATTACAGGCAGGATAACCAGATGGCATCCTCTCGTGATAGGAAAAAAGTATATGCCATGAAAAATGAATTTGATTTTATACGAAGGTTTATGAAGGAAAAGGGGGATACAAGAGAGGAATTGTATCAAATCTGTTTTCACCTTCGTATGCTTGCCTATTTATCAACACTGGGCAGAATCGACCTTTCTTTAAGGATGGAATTTGCTAGAACCATAAAAAAAGAGTGCATATTTTTTGAACGGCAGGGAGAATCGTACTATGGTTGGCTAGGAGAAGAACAGAAGGAAGTTATAAAGAAACCAGAAACCTTTGTGGATGAGAAAATGATTGGATGCAAGGAACTGGAGAAGGTACTTCCTCAATATTCCCATATTGTGATATATGGTGCCGGAAGCTATGGAGAGCGTGCTGTTTGCAGAGTCAGAGCTTTTATGGGAGATGTGCGAAGCCTGAAGGTAGCAGTTACAGAACTAAAAGAAAAGGGAAAGAAGTGTCAGGATATAGAAATATGCGAACTGAAGGACTGCGTTGAAGAGAAGGAGCAGTGTCTGGTAATCTTGGCGGTGAAAGAAGGAACGGCGGTCTATTTAGAAATGCTGGAATATCTGAAAAGCCTGCAATTTCGTAATGTAATTTCAATTACGGCAAGGAGTATATAAAATGGAAAAGTCACAGGAACTGATTAGGGAAATACAAAAAGGCCTGCTACAGTGGTATGATTTGAAAGAGGGCAGCTTGATATTTTATGTTGGAGAGGAAAAGGAACCTCTGGCGGAAATGCTGGTGGAGAAGGGGGCAAAACTGGTATATGGCTCCTGTCAGTTTGCTAAGCATGCAGGCTGGTGGCAGCAGCACCGGAAATACTTCGATTACATAGTCTGCATTGAAAAGCTGGAAACAGATGATGCTCCACTGTTAGTTTTAGAAGGATTTTGCCGAACCATCAAAGATGACGGAAAGCTGCTATTGGGTATGAACAATCGTCTGGGACTGCGCTTTTTTTGTGGGGACAGAGACCCTTATACAAATAGATGTTTTGATGGAGTGGAGGGGTACAAAAGAGCATATGCCAAAAAAGAAGACAACTTTCAGGGGCGGTGTTACCATATGGCGGAGATAAAAGAAATGCTAAAGCAGTCAGGATGGATTCAAAGCTGTTTTTACTCGGTTTTTCCGGAATTGAAAAATCCATCCTTGCTTTATGCGGAGGATATGATTCCCAATGAAGATTTGGCAAATCGTTTGATTCCTTCCTATTACCACCCGCAAACAGTTTTCCTGGATGAGAGGATGCTGTATGGAGATTTGACGAGCAACGGAATGTTTCATCAGATGGCAAACGGTTATTTGATAGAGTGTACCTTGAATGGTGTCTTGTCTGATGTAGGGCATATCACATGCTCAATGGACCGGGGAAGAGAAAAGGCCCTTCTTACTATTATCAATAGGGTAGGAACAGTTGAAAAACGCGCCGTGTATAAAGAGGGGCGTAAGCGCCTGGAATCACTGGTAGAGCATGGTCATGACCTGGCCGCTCATGGAATATCTGTTGTGGATGCAAAAATCGAAAACGGCGCATATGTAATGCCATATATCCATGGAGAAGTGGCACAGCTGTATTTAAAGAAGTTGATTCACAGGGATAAGGAGCAGTTCTTAAAAGAAATGGATTATTTTCGCACATTGATTTTGCAGTCTTCTGAAATCGTAAAGGAGGATATAGGAGATGGGGAAGGGGCTGTTTTACGGAGAGGCTATCTGGAACTTGTTCCCCTTAACTGCTTTTGGATAGATGGGGAATTTGTTTTTTTTGACCAGGAATTTTATGTGGAAAATTATCCGGCAAATGCGATTATTACAAGGATGATTAATACCTTTTACAGTGGGAATCTGGACTTGAACCGGATTATTTCTAAAGAAGAGTTGTTTAAAAGATATCATTTGACGAAGCAAATTGACCGATGGCAAGGGATGGAATTCTCTTTTTTGTCAAAGCTTTTAAATCTGGAATCTCTTTCTGCATATTATGGTAAACGGCGTTATAATGAGGATGTGGCAAATTCCAACAGGCAGAGGATTAATTGCTCGGAGGCGGAATACAGGAAGATTTTTATCGATATCTTTAAAAATGCGGATACAAGGAAGCTTATTTTGTTTGGAGCCGGTAATTTTGCCAAAAAGTTTCTGGCTTTATATGGGCAAGATTATCCAGTCTATGCGATTATTGATAATAACAGGGAAAAATGGGGGCAGGAAATAGATGGGGTGAAGATACAGTCTCCGGAGATTTTGTATCAATTTTCCAGTGATAAGTATAAAGTATTGATTTGTATTAAAAACTATGTTTCCGTTATGAGCCAGCTGGCTCAAATGGGAGTAACAGATTATAGTGTTTTTGATGCAAACATAGGCTATGCCAGAAAGCAAAGGGGTAGGGAGTTGCCTGAAGAGACAGAAAAGGCGTGCGAGCCTAAAAAATACCATGTGGGTTATATTTCAGGTGTGTTTGATTTATTTCATATAGGTCATTTGAATATGTTTAAACGGGCAAAGGAACAATGCGACTATTTGATAGTGGGTGTTGTGACGGATGAGGGAGTACGAACCTTTAAAAAGGTAGAGCCTTTTATTGCCTTTGAAGAACGAATAGAAATGGTTCGTTCCTGCCGTTATGTAGACGAGGCGGTAACGGTACCGCTGCAATATAACGATACCCGGGAGGCATATAGGCTATATCGTTTTGACTGCCAGTTTTCAGGCAGTGATTATGCGGATAATCCTTTTTGGATTGCCAATCAAGAGTTTTTGAGACAAAATGGATCGGAAATGGTTTTTTTCCCATATACGGAAAGTACAAGTTCCAGTAAGCTCAAAGAACTGATTGGGAAGAAGCTGCTATAGATTTGAAGGAGAATTATGATGTAAAGTGAGGTAGATTATGCATAAATCATCTTATTTAAGAATGGAATATTTGGTTAGGCATTATGATGAGCTGTTTCATGAAAAAGCGGAAATGCTCAAAGTTCTGGATATAGGAAGCTATGATATGGGAGGCACTTATAAGAAAATTTTTGAGAACTCCAGGTATCACTATACGGGAATGGATATGGTGCAGGGGCCTAATGTTGATTTAGTGCCTGCTGATATTTATCATTGGAAGGAAATTGAGGACGAGACCTTTCATCTGGTAATTTCAGGACAAGTGTTTGAACATATCGAATATCCATGGCTTACAATGCAGGAAATTGCAAGAGTGTTGAAGCCTTCAGGGTTTTGTGTGCTGATAGCGCCTAATTCGGGAATGGAGCATGGTGCGCCGAAGGACTGCTACCGTTATTATGCGGATGGATTGTCCGCTTTGGCGAAATGGGTTGATTTCAAAGTGCATCATGTATCTGTAGGGGGAGTGCCGGAAACAGAAAAGATAATAGATTGGATGAGTGAGTGGAACGATGGATGTTTGGTAGCACAAAAGCAGCCGTGGATTTATCCCTCTATAAAGGAACCATTTACAAGGGAGAGACGCGTTCCTATTAATGATTCAGCCACCTATCAAATATGGAAAAATGCAGTTGCAAAAGCGTGCGGAAACTTTAGGGAAGAAAAGCCAATTGTTTTATTTGGAGCAGGATGGATAGGGGATACCGTTTTGGAAATTTTGGGAAATGATAAGATATGTTTTTTTGTAGATAACTCAAGTATCAAAATAGGTAGCCAGCGCAAAGGAAAAAGGGTGATTTCACTTCAGGAATACAAAAAGAACAGTGAACGGTATAATTGCCTGGTTACGGCATCGGAGCATGCAGCATTGGAAATTAAGGAAAAATTGCGGCTTGAAGGCATTGAATGTCAGATATTGTTTGGTGAATAAAGTGAAAGATATGATAAGAGGAATGGTATATGCAAAGGTTTAACTATGTTACAGAGGAAATTAGAAAGCAGGCGGGTAAAATAAAAGACAGGCTGGTTGATAAAATAAAGGAAGGAAACCCCGTTATTTTTGGGGCAGGGAACTGTGGACATAGAATTTATGACCTACTTCATGGCTATGGCATTCAGGTATTCTGTTTTTGCGATAATGGTATAGGCGGTGGTACAGATGAAGTAACAGGACTTAGGATTATTAAACCGGAGGAGCTGCTTGATGCAATTACCCATCCGGAAATATTAGCATGTGTAGGGGAAGAAAAAGTATATCAGTCGATTAGCCAACAATTGCTTTCTTTAGGATTTGATGAAGCGCAGATACATAATATGAACGAGTTTTTTTATTGGCAGACAAGAGAATATTTTGATGCAAATATTGAAGCGTACAGAGAAGCGTATCAGCTTTTGGAGGATGAATTTTCCAGACAGGTGTATCTTCAAAGAATGAAAAAAGCATTTTTGCTAAGTGATATATCACAAATTGTCAGTCCTTTGAGAGAGGAATACTTTGATGAAAAGGTTGTATTGAAAGAGGATGAGGTGTTTATAGACTGCGGGGGTTTTGATGGAGATTCAGCATTGCGGTTTATAGAACAGAGTGGGGGGAAATATCAGGATATTATCATTTTTGAACCAGAATTTTCTAAGAAAGCAGTAATAGAAAAAAATATGGAGAAGAATCATTATGAACTGCACCAATTAGGCGTATGGAGCAAAAAAGAAAAGCTTTACTTTGACGCTGTAGGAACATGCAGTTCCCATATAGTGGAGAAGGAGGGCAACTATGTAATTGAGACTGCCGCATTGGACGAAATAATTTTTGATAAAAGGCCTACTTACATCAAAATGGACATAGAAGGGGCAGAACAGGAGGCATTGAAGGGGTGTAGGAAAATAATACAGACGTATAAACCTAAACTGGCAATATGTATTTACCATAAACCAGATGATTTATATAAAATCCCAATAATGATAAAGGAAATGAATCCAGAATATAAGCTGTATGTGAGGCAATATGCAAACGCCTGGTTTGATACTGTATTATATGCAGTTTAGCAGAAGGGAGATGAAACGGCATCAAACTGGAATTTTAATTATCTTGTCAATTTTCGTGCGGGTTTCCATATGTTTTCTGGTGGAAACCCGTGATATATGCTATACTAATAGATATGATGTTGGGGTCAAAAGTCCCTATAGTACCTTGAAAATTTTACACAAACACACTATTTTCCTCCCGCTGTGATATACTGTATCTATCAAGTGAAGGTGGTAAATACATATGTCATTTAGAACAAATTCTTATCAGCAGTTATCTCTTACAGACAGTTTTTCCGGGCTGACGTTCCGGGAGCAAAAGGCATTAGAACACTCATGGGCAAAATCATTTGCAGAGGATATTTTCCCCTTCATAAATGAAGAACCATTTGAAGTTCTATATTCTTCTAATGCCTCAAGACCAAATACACCAGTAAATGTCTGTATTGGTGCATTGATCATTAAAGAAGTTTTCGGCATTTCGGATGATGAAATCGTTGAAAATTTAATGCTGGATCCCCGGTATCAGTATGCTCTTCATACTACAAGCTGTGAAGAACAGCCTCTGAGTGACAAAACACTTTCACGCTTCCGCAAACGCTGCTATGATTATGAGTCTGCTTACGGAATAGATTTACTCCATAACTGCATTACAAGCTTGAGTGAGAAAATCGCAAAAATGATGGATCTTAATCCCCGAATCAAGCGGATGGATTCTATGATGATTGCTGCAAATATCAGAAAACTCAGCCGTACAGAGCTGCTTTATACCTGCGTGGCAAAGCTAGCTGTTTATTTCCATAAAAATAATCCGGATGTCCTGCCGGAAGACTTTGGACATTATTGTGACCCGAATGATTACAACAGAACCTTTTACTACAATAATGATTCTGAAACGGATAACCGATTAAAGAACATCCTCAAAGACGCAGATAAACTACTGTCTATATGCGGTTCCGACTATGATGACGTTACGGAATATCAGCTTCTGGTCCGCTGCCTTTCGGAACAAACCGTTGTAAAAGAAGCGGTTCGCCGTCTCCGCACAAAAGAAGACGGTGGGCTTCATTCCGGAATCCTTCAGAATCCTTCTGACCCAGATGCAACTTTCAGGGAAAAAGCCGGGAAAGAACATCGGGGGTATGCTGCCAATCTGGAAGAGACAGTCGGTAAAAACGGCTCTGTCATCACGGATTATCAGTACGAGCAGAACAACTACAGCGACAGCCAGTTTTTGAAAGACAGCCTGGGACGCAAGGAAGTACAGGAAGAAGAAACGATCCTTGTTACAGACGGTGCTTATTCAGGAAAAGCAAACCATGATCTTGCCAAAGAAAAGAACATCCGTCTGGTTAATACCGATTTATCCGGAAAGCCTGTCGATGATATCCTTGCAGATTTCGTCTTTAACGAAACAGGAACAAAGGTTCTGAGATGTCCGGCAGGATATGAACCAAAATCCTGTGGATATACAGGAAGTAAATCCCAGCAGTTCCATATATCGTTTAAAAGAGATCAGTGTGCAGGATGCCCGAACAAAGACCGGTGCAAAGCGAAGATTCATAAACGAGTCAGTTCAGTAACGGTATCGGTAAAAGCCCATGAACGGGCAAAGCAACAACGGTACATGGGAACGGAAGAATTCCGCAATCTTTTTAAAATCCGAAATGGAGTAGAAACAGTACCCTCCATTTTGAGAAGAATCTACCATACTGACAGGATGCCAGTCAGAGGACTGATAAGCGGAAGATTTTTCTTTGGCTGCAAAATCGGGGCATTGAACTTTAAAAAGCTCTTCACATATCGGAAGGGCCTGGGGCACTATGCCGAAAACCCGGTATTGGTATGATAAAGCAGAAGCCAACTATCTAATATCACAGATAAATATGCAAAATCTTATCCTCAAAAGGATTGTGTAAAATTTTCAAGGTACTATATAGAAGGTCAGAGAGTTTCTAAAAACTCTTTTGACCCCAACATCATCTTTTATATCATTTTCGGTAGTTTGTTTATCATCCGGGTGA
>OFFF01001837.1_pt1 | contig 12844 bp, 8 predicted proteins | sample 1521301 | NCBI WGS metagenome assembly OFFF01 (sample SAMEA3504101, study PRJEB24116) | mouse gut metagenome | biome: mouse gut; feature: mouse-associated habitat; material: faeces | place: Denmark | collected 2011
GTCGCCGCGGGCTTCGGGGTCGCCGCGGGCTTCTGGGTCGCTTCAGGGCTCTCCGTAGGCGCAGGGCTCTCGGTGTCTGTAGGAGCCTGGCTTGCCTCAGGAGCCATCGTGGGCTCCCCCGCCTCGTCGAACCATGCGGTGTCCGTCTCATACACAAAGTTCTCCCGGTTCGTCCACATATCGAACACATCCCCAGGCGCACCGGCATACTCGGATTTCGTGTATTCTCCCACAACGGTTCCCGCCGCATAGGAACCCTGCTCCCTCCGGATGTGCCCGGTAGTGCCGTTCATCTGCCATATCTCGAAAGCGCCGTCATATTTCCCGTCCGCCAGCCCTGTCTGCAGCATCCATATGGCACCGTCCTCATGTTTCAGCACCAGCACCTTTCCCTCCTGGCCCGGATAGAACACATTGACAGATACCTTGCCCTCCATGTCCAGTCCCACCTGCACAGAGAGCAGCATCTCCCCGCCCCTCTGCAGCACATAATTCCGGCTGCCCTCATACAGCTCTCGGGACATGGTCTCCAGCCAGGCGGCATCGCTCACCAGATGGATGCCCTCCCCCAGATACTCCGGAATCTCCAGATTCCGCTGCAGGTCCGTCATGGCTTCCAGCACCTGGGCCTGCCCCTCCGGAGTCAAATCGCCCGTCAGGTACTGCAGCGAAATCTCATCCGCCAGCTCTTCCCCCGGTCCCTCCTCAGGGGAAGTGTCATCATCCATGGCCACCATCTCCAGGGTGTTGAGCGTCTTTTCGTCCATGGCCGCTTCACTGCCGTCCCCGCATGCCGCCAGCATGGCCAGGGGCAGAATGCAGACAGCCGCTCTATATATCCACTTTCTAACCATAAATTTTTCTCCTATCCAATATCAATCGCCTCCTGCCGGGATATGATCCGCCCCCGCAGAACCTCAGGTCCGTCCCTTCTCCGTTCCGACATCTTGCCGCGAACGTCCGATGCCTTTCTTCCACCGTCATCTCACCGCTTCGATGCCCTCCTGGATGCCGGAAGGCTTCAGGGCATCCGCATCGCCAATCAGCTTCTTCAGGAACTCATAGGATGCCGAGCCCTCCGGATAACTGCCGATTTCTATCAGCTGTTTCGCCAGGTCATAGATGCTCCTGGCCCTGGCAGGCCCGTATATCGTCACCTGGGTACCGTTCTTCTCCAGCACGGCATAGCCCCGGAAAGCGAACTCCGTCTGATACTGCTCCACCGGAAGCCCTACCAGCACCGAGGTGAAACGGTATCTTCCGTCCACTGTCTCGAACACCACATCCTGGGGCTTACCGTTTGCGCCCACCCCGTAAGATACGCCGGAAGATACCTTCTCCCCGCCCTTCACCATAGGATACTTGTCCATATTGGCCTGGTTCATGACCAAAGTCCCGTACTCCTTCAGCCGGTAACCGTCCACGCCCCCTGCGGTCAGCTGCGCCCGCAGGGCAGCAGAGATGCCTGTCTTGAACCGAATGCCCGTCTTGCCGGTGACCCGGATGGAGAAACCGTGGTAAGTCAGCAGATCTTCCAGCCCCGGCTGCGCCGCAGCCGTATACACCGTCCCATTATGGCTCAGGCTCCATACATACATGCCTGTGGGCACACCGGAGTCATTGTATTTATATACCACAGCCGTACTGGCTTTCGTGTCAGGAGCCACCGCAATCAGGCTTCCGTTCCGCACTTCCCCCGCGCAAGCCACGCCGTCCAGCCACACCGTGGCGTCGCTGTAGCCCGCCGGCAGCTTCAGGACCACATCCGTGGAAACCTCCGGTATGCCGCAGGGCGTCCCCGGCATGTTCTCATACACCGGGATTTTGAACACAAAAGCGCTTCCCAGCGCACCGGCCTCCTTGTACAGGTTCTTGATGGTCAGCGCCTCCGAGGTAGGGGCAGAAATGTTCTGCATGTACTGATGATTGTATGTATTGTTGGGGGTCACATTGAATTTCTCCAAATACAGGGTGTCCTGTCCCCGCTTAATATAGTTGGCCGAAATCACATTCGTGCCGCCCCGGATGGATTTCTCCGCATCCGTCCACCCTTTGCTCTTGGCGTACTTCAGGCCGCTCTCGATGACCTCCTTGTCCGTCTGCCCGCTGGCGCTTATGTTGAAATAATTATAATATCCCACATAGCCCGGGTAGGTTCCGGAAATCAGCTGGGACGTCCCCTGCCCCTGCTCCTGGATCACCCTGGACGCCAGGTGGAAAGGGCTGACCCCTTCCTCTCTTCCGATGTTGTAGAACAGTTGCGCGTAAGTCTTGGAAGTCCCCGGCGCCGGGGCGCTGCTCTTCATAAAGGAGTTGCTCTTGTCCAGAAAAGAGGTCACCACCTCCTGCGTGTGGTACGTTTCATTAAAGGTCAGCTGTTCGAACTGGAAAATGGCATTCTCCGTCAGGCTGTTCCTGGGATCCATGTACAGCTTCAGGGCAGCCTCCGAGGAGTAGTACCAGTTCCCCTGATCGTAGAGGCCCTGTTTCGCCCATTCCGGAAACGTCTTGTACACCAGGCTCCTGCCGCCCTGGAGTTCATTATATATCACCGTGTCCCAGTCCAGATTGGTCTTCATCACCACAAAAATCCAGTTAGGATGCTGTTCCTTCAGCGCGTTCAGCGCCGGACGGTAGCTTTCCGGGAATTGTTCGATGTCGGCGTAGGATGCCCGCTCGCCGTCGACGGCGTAGGTGGACGCAGCCAGGTTCAGGCCATACTGCTCCTCCCATTCCAGAAAACGCTCGTCCGAACTGGCCAGATACAGGCGGGGGACATAACCGTACACATCCGTCCCCTGATAATCCAGCCGCACATAATGCCAGACTTCCATGTCCTGATCCACATACAGATCCAGGATGTTCACCATCTGGCCGCTGAGGACAGTGACAGCCGCATCGCTCCCATAGGAAGGCGATACGCGGACCGGATATTCATCGTTCAAATAGACCAGTGCCATGATGTCCCTCTGGGCGGCAATCTGTGTCAACGCTTCCCCGGCCATTTGTATCCAGTCTTCCGTCTCCTCGTCCAGATTCCCCGCCGTGCGCACAGGCCCCTCTCCGGCCCGGTTCCCCGACCGGGACGCACCGTCCGCCCCGCCGGACGCTCCTGTCCCGGCTGCACCTTCCAGTCCGCTTCCCGATTCCGTCCCAGACGCGCTGTCCAGCCCGCTTCCCGATTCCGTCCCGGACGCGCTGTCCAGCCCGCTTCCCGATTCCGTCCCAGACGCGCTGTCCAGCCCGCTTCCCGATTCCGTCCCGGACGCGCTGTCCAGCCCGCTTCCCGATTCCGTCCCGGACGCGCTGTCCAGCCCGCTTCCCGATTCCGTCCCAGATGCGCTGTCCAGCCCGCTTCCCGATTCCGTCCCGGACATACCGCCTGGCTGAGACTCCCCTGCCTCCTGCTCCTGAGCGTTTTCCACAGATGCCGCCACCTGCATGGGCCATCGGATACCTGCGCCCAACAGGACTGCTGCCATGACGACTCCGCATATGTACTTTCTGTATCTTTTCATGTATGCTCCCATCTGCCCGCCAGGGCGGACACCCCGTCTTTCCTTTGTCTCGCTGCACCGGCTCTTCTGCCTCACGCCGTTTTTCCCGGCTATCGCCAAAACCGAACCTGCCCTGCCAGGGGAGCGCCTATCCCCTTCGCCGGAAAAGCCCCCTGGCACAGCCATGATCATCATATCATATTTCTGCCCCAGGTTCCAAGGTATTTTTTTCCAGCGGCAGCCCGCCGCATCTTCCTCTTCCGGTGCCACCGGACAATACGCCTGCCTTTCGCCGGCCTTCCAGCCTCTCAGCCCCGCAGCCGCAGGGCCGCATGGAGCCGTCGGATCCCCTTCGGGGCCAGCGCGAACAAAGTATGATATACCTTGTTCTTTCCCGTCAACACAGGATTTCCCATGGACTTCATCCAGTTCCTCCGCAGATAGGCCACGATCCCCCGATAGGCCTCATTGTCCTTCCGCATCTGAGAGATGGGAATATGCAGCAGATATTCCAGCCTCTGGAATATCCCGAACCGGAACGCCGTCTCTTCCAGTTCCGGGTACCGTCTCTTCACGATATCCGCCACCATGTCCGCGTTTTCCACACAGTCCGCAAAGACCGGGGAAAACACCTCCCTGTCCGCCTTGCGGGAATTGCTGCCTATCCGGTAGAAGACATGGTACACATGCCCCGGCAGGGACACCAGCCGCCCCATCCCGGGCAGCATGCGCACCAGCAGATGGAAGTCCTCATTGAGCTTCCCCACGGGAAACGCATCCTTTGGGAACAACTCCCTGCGAATCAGCTTCGTGCAGAAGGAGCAGTCCCCCCGGTGCAGCAGCAGTTCCTTTAAAAATTCCTCATCCCCCATGGCGACAGGCTCCCGGGGCGGGACACAGATGTCAGGGAGCCGATCGCCCCGGGCATCCGTCTCGTCCCGGCCCACCTGGGCGGCAGATGCCTGGAACTGCCGGATTCCCTGCAGCAGCCGTTCATACATGTCCGGCGAAATGTAGTCATCGCTGTCAACGAATCCCACATATTCCCCGGAAGCATGCTCCAGAGCCAGGTTCCGGGCGGAGGAAGAACCCCCGTTCTCCTTGTGGAACACTCTGATCCTCCCGTCCTCTTCCGCCAGGCGGTCGCAGAGTTCCCCCGTGCCGTCCGTAGATCCGTCGTCCACCAGGATGATTTCCAGATGGGAATAGGTCTGGGCCGTGATGGAATGGACGCATCTGGGCAGATAATCCAATATGTTATATACCGGCACGATGACCGTAATCAAAGGAGCGTCGCTCATATTCCCTCCCATTTACTTTTAGGAATTGTCGGAAAATAACTGATGCAACTTGTTTAGGAGAAAGCCAAGAAATACAACGAAAACGGCTATAAACTCGCATCAGTTATTTGTAGACAATTCCTTATATCCTCTCGGAATCTCCAGACCGCATATCACGCTGCTTTCCTGAACTCCTTTGGGCCCGTTCCCCCGCTTTTCCAGGTGCCGTCCAGCCCTATGCACGATTCTGCTTCCTGAAAATTCCGAGAGCCTGTTTTTCCCCAGTCACAATTCTATATCCTCTTTCTGTATCTCTCTGAGATCACCCTGGCAGGGTCGCAGGGAGCACATGGGGCACTTCCATGGAAATCTGCGATATTCCTTTTCACGCCTCCCGCGCCGTCCTCCCCTGTCGCGCCTACCGTCCCAAGACCCGGCGCCACCACAGAACCTATCAGCGCCATCAGCCGCTCTGCGGCGTTCTCCGCGTTCCATACTTCCGCGATTGTCCTATAGGCCTTTCTGCCAAGGCTCCTACAAAGCTCCCGGTTCCTTACCAGCTTTTCCACGCAGCCAAAAAGGGCCTCCGCCTTCCCGTCCCGGTAAATCATCCCGTTCTCCCCGTCCTGTATCAGATAAGGGACAGCCCCGATCATATGGTCCGCCACCAGAGCGCAGCCGCTGTTCATGGCTTCGTTGGCCACCGCCCCCCACCCCTCCTGCCTGTCGCTGGTGAACAGGAAGATGTCCGCTCTTTCCATATGCCGCCGCACCGCCTCCGGAGGCTGATAGCCCAGGAATGCCACCTGGTTCCCCAGCCCATAGCGCTGCGCCAGTGCTTCCATCTGTTCCTTCAGGGCGCCGTCCCCAATCATGTCCAGCCGGAACGCCAGGCCCTTTTCCCTCAAAAACCTGGCCGTCTCTATCGCCAGCTCCGGATGCTTCCAGTCAATCATCCGGGCGGCCCAGAGCAGATGAGCTGTCCCGTTTTCATCATACCCCTTCCCGGAGAGGAGCTGTTCGATATCATAGCGCTTCGTCTCCGGAAAATAGCCCCAGCAGTACATCTTCCCCGGATAAGCCCTGACAATATGGAAATCAGACGGCACATAGGCCCCCGCGCACAGCAGATACACCGGCCCTTTCCGATATCTGGTGTGGTCATGGTATTTCTTCCTGAGGCCTCTGGGGGAAACAGCCTTCCACTGCCCCGTCTTGTACAGCCTCTCACTGACACGGACCACAGGCCGGCCGCTTTCCAGCCGCTCCGTGATGTAGCTCTCATCGTCCGTGCCTCCGAACAGCACCACATCGCAGTCCAGAATCTGCTTCCTGCAGAATTCCGTCTCCTCATAGTAGCAGCGGACATACTCCGGCCGCTCCTCCTCATGCCAGCCCATCTGAATCCTCTGCTCCTCCATGGGCTCGGTCTGGATGAAGAGAAAATTTCCCTGCAGAAGCCGGTTCATGGCGTTGCAGAAGGGAATCTGATGATGATTGATATAATTGGACACAAAAGCCATGTTAAAGGATTTTTCCATAGATTTCCACCAGTTTCTCATAATTTCTCTTCCTGTCGTGGGTCTCCAGGGCGTGCCTCCTGGCATTGGCGCAGTATTCATCCCATTTCTGTGGATTATCCCACATCTTCAGCACAGCATCCGCCAGCCTCCCGGAGACGGCCTCCAGCTCCCCTTCATCCGCCGGCCCCGAAGCCATGCCCCCGCCGTCCCGGCCGCCGAAACCGCCGCTTTCCGCTGCTTTCCATGCCTCTCTTTCCAGGCCTCCGTCAGCAGGATGCCGCCCGGCTCCCCTCTCCGAGAAGCCCCTGTACAGGATGCCGTCCACCCCATCCGTGAACATGCTGGGAATGCCCCCCACGTCCGCGCTGACGCAGGGCATGCCCAGCAGCATGGCCTCCCCCAGCGAATTAGGGGAATTCTCCAGGGCAGAGCAGCACACGTAAAGACTGCTTGCCAGATATCTGTCCCGCATCTGCCCCGCGGTCAATTTTCCCAAAAAAGCCACATGCCCTTCTAATCCCAGCCCTCTCACCAGGCTCCTCAGGTATCTCCCGTATGCGGAAATCTTCAGCTTCTGTTTCAGGGTCCTGTATTCCACCAGGCTGTTCCCCGCCACGGATACCTTCGCGTCCGGATATCTCGCCAGAATCTTCGGCAGGGCCAGCAGCATATAGTGCAGGCCTTTCAGGGGATAATCCCCCTGGCTCAGGAAAATGCTGTGGGGGATGCATCTGTCCCTGTCCCAGACCGGCCCGTAGAATTCCCGCCGCAGGGTCTCATTCATGGCATGGTACCTGGCTTTCGGATTCCACTCCAGCGCATAGGACTTGTCCCACTCCGTGCGGCCGGTGACATTCCCTGCCATCCCGATTGCCTCCCGCTCCATCTCCCCCCGAAGGACGAACTTCTGCCGCTGCTGCCGCAGATTGTCCTTTCTCAGAAAGTCCCGGAGCGTCACAGACCGAATCACCCGCTCCGGCAGGTCCGCATAATAGGCCTGCGCGTACAGGACGCAGAGCCCCTGCAGCCCAACCAGTATCCGATCCTTCCTGGGGAAAACCCTGCACATGGCAAGGGTATGCGGATATTCCGTGCCAAAGCAGTGAACAATGTCCGGCCTGACTATATCAACGATTTTTTTCAGGGCAGGTTCCAGGCTCCCGTCATATTTTTCCGGGCACCTTACGTCTTCCGGAAATCCGCAGCAGGCCAGGCTGACCTTCCCGGAAGAAGCTTTCCTCTCCGCGGCGTTTTTCTGTCCTGAATCCGCCTCCGCCTGCCCCGCGCCTTCCTGCCCAGACTCCCGCTCCTCCCCGGGGGGCATCTCCACCTGAATCTCTCTGCAGAAGATTTCTTCCCCCTCCGGAACCATGGCTTTCGGCACAGGGAACGCAAGTATAAGCGCAATATCGTTCTCTTGTCTGCGTTCCAGCAGTTCCTGGGCCATCCCGCTGACCCAGCCCTCTTTATTGGATACTTCCATCCCCAGCTGACGCGCAGCCACGGGAAGCACCACATTGCACAACCATAAGACTTTCATAGCCACCTCCAGGACGCCACGCTGCGGCATCTCTCCCTCTCCGTTCCACTCAATCGTCCCCTGCCCTCCCGTGCCCACAGCCGCTTCCGGCGAAATCTGTCTGCCCGGGAATCTCCGGGCACACTGTCGCCATTCCTGCCTCTGCCGGCTTATCAGACTTATCTGAATCGATGGTTCCGTTCAGGTGCTGCGGCCGGCGCGCCTGCTCCCTTCCCGCATCCAGCGGTACGCCTGCCCAAGCGGCACATCAGCGCACAGGGCCTTACGGTGCGCCAGCAGAAAGCGCAGCCCCATGGCCCAGGCCAGCCTGCCGTAGAGAAAGCGGTACAGCACCCCCTTATCCCGGAAAAACTTTTCGTTGTAGCCCTTGAACCAGGTGGATTCCCCCGCCTCCTCCCGGGCGATCGTGACCGGAGCCGTGTACACAGAAAACCCCTTGTCCATGAACTCCTTCAAAAACAGGCTGTCCTCACCGCTTCCGTATTTCGCCCCGCCGCCGAACAGCAGAGAGAACATCACCCCCGAAGCCAGCAGGCTGTCCCGGCGCACGGCAAAGCTCACCGCCCCGTATCTGCCGCAATTATACCAGCGAACCCGCTTCCTCCGGGTGATATGGTACGTCCGTCGGGCCTCCTCCACTGTAACATTGAAAAGTATCATATCTGCATTCTGCCTGCGCAGAAATTCCGCTTCCACAGCCTGGGCATACCCCGGCTCATACACGATGTCCCCGTCCGAGAAAAGGCAGATATCCCCCTCTGCCCTCAAAATCGCCTCATTGCGGCTTCTTCCCACCCCTCTGTCCGGAAAGGAGCAGAACCGCACCCTGTGCCCCCCATAGTGGATTTCTTCGGCTCCCAGCCTGTCGCACTGGTTGATGATGACCGCGTCCGATTCCAGCCCCATGCGCCTGATCAGTGCCATAGGCTCCTCATTCATCACAGATGCAAGTACCTGAACTGTCATAAGCGTTCTTTCCTCCGTGTAATCCCCTCTCGCCTGTGCCCCTGCCCGGAAAGCCCAGCCTGCGGATTGGCCCCTCCCCGGAGGGCCCCCTTGCTCCAAACATCACATTTCATTCCTCTTCTCTGTCCGGCCTCTCCTCTTCCCTTCGGCGCTTCTCCTCCCGCAGGGCCGTAATCTGCTCGCTCTCCACGCCCTCCGTGCTGTCCGGCCAGAACAGAATCTTCAGCGTCAGCATCATCAGCTTCAGATCCAGCAGAACGGAATAGTTCTCGATATATGTCAGGTCAAGCTTCAGCTTGTCATAAGGGGAGGTATTGTATTTTCCGTACACCTGGGCGAATCCGGCCAGCCCCGCCTTCACCTTCATCCGATAGGCGAACTCCGGCATGACCTCCAGGTACTGGGCGATGATCTCGGGGCGCTCCGGCCTGGGCCCGATGAAGGACATGTCCCCCCTTAATATGTTCACCAGCTGAGGCAGCTCATCAATCCTGCATTTCCGGATGACCTTCCCGATGGGCGTGATGCGGTTGTCGTTCTTCTGGGCCAGCCGGGCCACCCCGTCCTTCTCCGCGTCCGTGCGCATGCTGCGGAACTTCATGATGCCGAACACACGTTGATCCATCGTACAGCGATTCTGCTTATACAAGACAGGCCCGCCGTCATACAGTTTGATGGCGATGGCCGTGATCAGCATGAACGGCGAGGCAATCACCAGCAGCACCAAAGAACACACCACATCGATGCAGCGCTTGGCGATGCGCTGCTCCACGGAAAGGCTGTATTCTCGGGTCAGGAGCAAAGGGCTGTCGAACACATGCAGTTCCTCCGCCCCCATCAGAATCACATCTGTTATCTTCGGCAGCAAATATACCCGGATGGACTGGCCGTAGCAGAACTTTATCAGGGGCGTGCGCTCTGCCACGGATATGTCCCCCAGCACCACGGCATTGCATTCCCCCTTTTCAATGGATTCCATGATCGCCCTGCAGACGCCGTCAAACCCCTCCCCCACATGGACGACCCGGGTGATGAGGTACTTGTCCCTGCGGCTCTCGAACTTGCTGCGGAGGTTCTCGGTCGGCCTGTCCCCGTGCACCAGCAGAAGCCTGCGCGGCGGGAAGATATGGCGGTAAAGGCGGTTCGCGGCGTTGACGTATACGATGACGATGATCGTCTGCCCCGCCATCATCAGAAGGAACACCTTCGGCACGAACAGCTGGAAGGCCATCAGGGACAGCTCCCCGTAGATGATGATGTTCGCTATCAAAGTGGCGAAGACCTGGGAAAAAATCAGCTCCACATTCTTCAGGTACCCAAGGCGCATGCCCCCGTACATGGCGGACAGCAGCAGCAGCAGAACCCCGTAGATAGTGATTTCCAGCGCATGCCCCATGAACCAGTAGTGCTGCAGTTCATCCACTACGCTGAACTGGAAGTGGGCCAGCCAGCAGTAGGCGAACACTGCCACCTCCAGCCCCAGGCACCCCATGGTCAGCCCCAGATTGATCAGTCTCTTGAACGTCTCCAGACGCCTCAGTTTTCTTTCGTTGACACCTATCTCCAAAACAGCTGCCCTCCCATCGTTATGGTACTATATCCTTCTCTTCACGGCCCTGGCCGCCCAGTGGCAGAAGTAATAAGCGCTCAGCGGCAGGCTCAAATGCTCCTGGCGGCGGTAGAGATTCCAGATCCGCCCCAGCGCCTCCAGCTTGTTGGAGGACAGGCTCCTGCCCGCCCTGCGGTAGCGCACCAGGTTCTCGTCCAGCCCATGCGCCGTATAGCCGTTCCGCAGCACCTGGAACCACAGCGCCGTGTCCTCGCTCTTCACATCCGGCATCTCCAGCAGCTTCCGGTCTATTTTCTCCGTGTCGAACATGACCGTGCTGGTGAAGATCGTGGTATTGCCCAGGGCCTGCCGGTAGCTTAAGGTCTCCGGCACATGCACCACTTTCCCCGTGCCCTCCCCCCGTTCATCGGCGAATTCATAGCCGGTGAACACGAAGGCGGCCTCCCGCTCTCTCAGGAAGCGCAGCTCCCGCTCCAGCTTCTCCGGCACCCAGAGGTCGTCGGCGTCCAGGTAGGCGATATACCTCCCCCTGGCCTCCCCGAGCCCTCTGTTCCTGGCCCTGGCGGCCCCCATATTGGAAGGCTGCCGAATCAGCCGGATCCGGTCCGTGCCCTCCTGCTCCATGGAGCTTTGGATGATCCGGGGCGTATCGTCTGCGCTCCCGTCCTCCACCAGCAGCAGCTCCCAGTCCCCATACGTCTGGGCCGCCACGCAGGAGATGGTCTCCCGGATATAGTTTTCCGCATTGTATACAGGCACGATGATGCTGACCAACCCGTCCATAAGCCTTCCCTCTTCTCTCCGGCATGCCCTTGCCGTTCTCGCCCGCCAATCCTCCCGTTGCGCCTGTCTCCCGGGAGCCAGGGCGTCCGGTGCCGGCATCCGGCAGGACACGGCAACGGCCTCCCCGTCAAATCAATCGGACGGGGAATACTCCCCGGCCCTGAACCCCGTGAACAGAAGATAGTCCCCAAGCTGCTGCGCTTTCGTTCCCAGCCCTCTCTCCATGCGCTCCACCGTCTCCGGCAGCGCGTCGCCCGGGAGCAGAATGCAGTCGATTCCGAAGTCCAGCACGCTCTCCACCACCGCGTCCAGGCCTCCCAGATGCTCCGCCTCCTGGGCCTCTCCCAGCGCCTCCATCCAGCGGTACAAAAACTGCCTTCTCTCATCATAGGCATCGTAAGCGTACGCGCCCAGGGATTCGTCCCACATATTTCTTCCATAGAGAAGGCGGCATCCGGCATCCGTTTCTCTGGCATACTCCAGAATCTCCCGCGGCGCCCAAAGGTAGACTCCGGCGCTGCCCAGCCTCTCAGAAAGCTCCTCCATCACCAGGCAGGCCTCTTCCCGCTCCGCTTTCTCTCTGTCCCTGTCCCAGACCTCCCTGCCCAGGCTCCCGCAGGACAATACCGCGCAAAGCACCAGCAGCGCCACCGGCAATCCCCTTTTCCACTGCTTGCCGTCAAAATCCTTCCAATATTCCGACAGGAACACTGTGATGCCGTATGCCGTCGCCGCGGTCACGGGCACCAGGCTCCAGATCCACACATAATCATAGGCTGCCGTCTGGTACAACATGGGCAGAATGGCCGTCACCGGCAGGATACAGCAGACTGCCGCCGCGGAAGCATAGGCCAGGAAGGCAAGGTTCTTCCTCCCTTTTCTGCCGAACCACAAAAACAACAGGCTGGCCAGCAGCGCCGCCGCCAGTTTCCCGTCAGCCGTATATTCCGCCCAGCCCAGGCTGGCCCGATGAAGAAGCTGCGTCATCCCGCTCCCCCCTTCCCCCGGCTGGCTGCCGCCCTTTTCCCGCAGCACAGCTGTGCCAAACCCATGCCCGCCCCCAGGGCCGCGCATGCGCCCAGGCCATAGAGCGTCCATGCCATGCAGGCTTCCGCCAGGACGCACAGGACGATGCCCGGCCATTTTTTCCGGAGGCACAGGGACAGGAGCCAGGGCAGGAGCACCACATTGCGGATGACAGCGCCCTGCCACCCGCTGCACAGCGCCCCGAAGCCGTCCATGCCATAGCCATAGGCCCCGGTCCACAGCAGAACTGCCACCGCCAGTAGAAAGCAGGCCCGCTTCCCTGGATCCTCCGGGAACAGGGCTTTCCCCAGCGCGCCGTAAGCCACATAGCAGCTAAGCAGGACCGCCGCCGGCACGATTGTCCAGACCACCGTCTCCGGGCGCAGTCCTGTCAGCCTGCACAGGCTTCCGTACAAAGTGGGCAGGCACAGAATCTTTCGGCGCAGGGGCATGCCCTCCAGATAAGGCATCCCTGTCATGGGATTCACCTGCCAGACCGCGTCCGCAGCCAGGAAGCTCCCCACCGTCTCCACGGTCATGTCCCCCTGCCGATACATAGTATCCCCACCGCAGATAAAAATAAGCTGTGATGCCGCAACTGCCAGGAACATCCCGCGCAGAAGGGTCACCGCCCTGTCCCTCTGCCCTGCCGCGGGGCT
>OFFF01001838.1_pt1 | contig 12836 bp, 12 predicted proteins | sample 1521301 | NCBI WGS metagenome assembly OFFF01 (sample SAMEA3504101, study PRJEB24116) | mouse gut metagenome | biome: mouse gut; feature: mouse-associated habitat; material: faeces | place: Denmark | collected 2011
CTAAATCCTGTTACAAGGCGAATGCCGCATCCCCTGTCCTCTGGCTGACTGCGGTTTTGGCAGGCTTGTACGATAAGTGGCCTGCACTTTTCAAATATTTTGGATGGGTGAAGCTTTTTGCCACAACTTTTTGCGGCGGCGTTATACCGGAATGATTTTTCAAACGTATTTTAGTACGGCATCCGAACAGGAATTGAAGGTTGGAGACACCTGCTTTGTGGCAGTGCTAGAGCGTGTTTGAAAAATGCTTTTCGGCAGATGTATTTCACACTTAGTGGGAGATTTGTACCCAAAGGGTATGATATGTCAAATAAGGGAGGCATAGCGGGCTACGTTGACCGGATTCATGCAGATTGAACTACTAATGTTCAATCTGATGGCGCAAATATCACCTAAGTGGGGGATGCAGATGACGGGAATGATTTTTCAAACACGCTCTAGCATTACAAATTAGATATGAAAGAAGAAAGGCACTAAAATGATGGAAACGACACAGACACAGGGGATAGAGGAAGAAGGCGTTTATCTGGAAGAATTATTTTCGCAGATTGAAACGATTTTGGAGCAGATGGACGATAAAGAAATTTCACTTGAGAAATCCTTCCTTTTATATGAGGAAGGCATGAAAAAGCTGAAACAGTGCAATGATAAAATTGACCAGGTTGAAAAGAAGATGCTGGTTCTCCGCGAACAGGGAGAATTAACAGAGTTTTAAGGGAGAATTTATGGATTTTCAAACGGAATTAAAAGGCAGGATCGCGGAAACGCAGGAACTTTTAATGCGGTACCTGCCCGAAGAAAAAGGCTATCAGAAGACGGTGTTAGAGGCCATGAATTACAGCGTGCTTGCGGGCGGCAAGCGTCTGCGTCCGATATTAATGACGGAAACATACCGCTTATTTGGCGGGACCGGGCGCATTATCGAGCCGTTTGCGGCAGCGATTGAACTGATCCATACGTATTCGCTGGTGCACGACGACCTTCCGGCGATGGACAACGACGAATACCGGAGGGGCAAAAAGACGACGCATGCCGTATATGGGGAAGCTGTGGGCATCCTTGCGGGGGACGCGCTTTTAAACTATGCCTACGAAACGGCGGCGAAGGCGTTTATTATGGAACCCGGAAATGCGGATGTGGGCAGAGCATTTGGGGTTCTGGCCAATAAAGCCGGGATTTACGGGATGGTAGGCGGACAGACGGCGGATGTGGAATCGGAAGGAGCGGGAACGCTTTCCGCGGACAAGCTTACGTTTATTTACCGCATGAAAACAGGCGCGCTGATTGAAGCCGCCATGCTTACGGGAGCGATTCTGGCAGGCGCCGGGGAAGCAGAGCAGGCGTTAATCGAACAGGCGGCCGGGGAAATTGGAATGGCATTCCAGATACAAGACGATATTCTGGATATGACAAGCACGCTGGAAGTACTCGGAAAGCCAATCGGAAGCGATCAGAAAAACGAAAAAACCACTTATGTGTCGCTGTTTGGCATGGAGCAGGCAAAAGAGAAAGCGGGGCAATTATTTGGGGACGCAATGGAGCGGCTGAACGCTCTTCCGGTTCAAAACCCGTTTTTGTCCGAATTATTACGAAGTTTGATACATCGGGAAAAATAGAGGTGCCGTTATGGTATTGGAGAAGATTACACAGGCAAACGATATCAAAAAGATAAGCAAAGCCGATTGGGGTGTCCTGGCAGAAGAGATCCGGGCATTTTTAATCGAAAAGATTTCGGTGTCCGGGGGGCACCTGGCGTCAAATCTGGGCGTAGTGGAGCTGACGATGGCGCTGCATCTTGCATTTGATTTGCCGAAGGATAAAATTGTATGGGATGTCGGGCATCAGTCTTATACGCATAAAATACTGACCGGGCGCATGGACGGGTTCGACACGCTGCGCAAATACGGCGGCATGAGCGGGTTCCCAAAACGGTGCGAAAGCGACTGCGACTGCTTTAACACCGGGCACAGCTCCACCTCGATTTCCGCAGGGCTTGGCTATGCGATGGCTCGCCAGATAAAAGGCGGGGATTATAAAGTCGTCTCGGTGATAGGCGACGGCGCGATGACTGGCGGCATGGCATATGAGGCCATGAACAACGCTTCGCGGATCCGGTCGAATTTTATTATTGTGTTAAACGACAACAATATGTCCATTTCGGAAAACGTAGGCGGGCTTTCCAAGCATTTAAACAACCTGCGCACGGCAAAGCCCTATCAGGAAATCAAGACGGGCATAGCCAATTCCTTAAGCAGGATCCCGGTCTGCGGGGAAGGGATTGTCGAGCGGCTCCGCAAGACCAAAAGCGGCATTAAGCATCTGCTTGTGCCGGGGATGCTCTTTGAGGATATGGGGATTATGTACTTAGGTCCGGTAGACGGGCACAACGTTTCCCAGATGGTCAAGGCGTTTAAAGAAGCCACCCGGCTGCAGGGCCCGGTGCTTGTACATGTGATGACCCAGAAAGGAAAAGGCTACCGGCCTGCCGAACGCCATCCGGCGCGGTTTCACGGAACGGATCCGTTCGACGTCGGGACGGGGCTTCCGTTAAAAAAACGGGTGAAAGCCAATTACACAGATGTGTTTTCCACAGTAATGTGCAAGTTAGGGGAACGCGATCCGTCGGTCGTTGCGGTCACCGCCGCCATGTCGGACGGTACGGGCTTAAAGCGGTTCCACAACAAATACCCGGATCGTTTTTTTGACGTCGGGATTGCGGAAGGGCATATGGCGACATTTGCCGCAGGGCTTGCGGCCGCGGGGCTTAAGCCGGTTGTGGCGGTCTATTCATCCTTTCTGCAAAGGGCGTACGATCAGGTTCTGCACGATGTCTGCATCCAGAACCTTCCGGTGGTATTTGCCGTAGACCGGGCGGGCTTAGTGGGCAGCGACGGGGAAACGCACCAGGGAATCTTTGATCTTTCCTATCTGTGCAGCATTCCAAATATGACAGTAATGGCGCCCAAAAACAAATGGGAACTTTCCGATATGATCAAATTTGCCGTAAACCTCGGCGGGCCGGCTGCGGTGCGCTATCCGAGGGGGGAAGCGTATGACGGGCTAAAAGAATACAGAAGCCCTCTGGTTTACGGGAAAAGCGAAATGCTGTATGAAGAAGGGCAGATAGCGGTTCTGGCGCTTGGCAGCATGGTAAAGACCGCAGAAACGGTGCGGGAACTGCTGCATGAAAAGGGATATCGCTGTACGCTCGTAAACGCACGGTTTGCAAAGCCTTTGGACGAAGAGCAGATCCTGAGTCTGACAGACAGGCACGAGCTGATTGTGACAATGGAAGAAAACGTAATAAGCGGCGGGTTTGGCGAGCGGGTAACAGAACTTTTAAACCGGAATGCCGTGGGGATACATGTAGTAAACGCTGCAATTGGGGATGTATACGTGGAGCATGGGAACGTAGAGATCTTGCGGAGGGTAGTCGGAATCGACGCCGAAGAAATCGTGCGGAGGGTTGTAGAGGAGTATGAGAGAGTGAAGGGGAGTAAGTGACATTGCGCCGCCGGGAGGAGACTGCGGCAGAGGGGGATGTCGTTTCCGGGCGGTGTTCATGGATTAAGAACTTCTAAACAGCCCCCTCATAAGAGAACGAATGCGGACGGAACCGCCCGAAACGCGCCGTCCATGGCGCATTCGGGCTTCCACGGACGTCCTGTCCGTGGATTCCTGGATTTCGCAGGGGCTGTTAAGAAGTTCTAAATCCAATCACAATGCCCGAAATCGACATCCCCCTCTGCCACAGCCTCCTCCCGGCTACGTTGTCGAGGGCTGTCAGTTGAACTCCACCACAACCTGGTTGTGTGATGGGGGTGTGTCAGGCACAAAGCAAGTGTCTCGAAACCTCAATTCCCGGCCGGATGGAGCACTGGAGGATGTTAGAAAAAGTAAAGGCTGCAACCAATCATCATAAATTTTGAGAAAACGTAGTCCGACAGAGGGCAGGGGATGCCGCCGGGGCATTGTGAGGGGATTTAGGGGTGCTTAAGTATCCCTGCGACACCCAGCAATGCCCTGCCATGGATGGCAGGGCAAGTTCCAACCGCGCCATGGACGGCGCGTTTGGAACGGTTGCGTCCGCATAAAAAACGTGTGAGGGATACTTTAGAACCCCTTAATCCCGGAACACCGCCCCGGCGGCATCCCCTGCCCTCTGTCGGACGGAATTTCCCCAAAATATCCCCTTCTTTTTTTGGGGAATATCAGAGATTGAAAACGGGTAAAGATTATGAAAGAACGTTTGGACATTTTAGTTACATCCAGGGGCCTTGCCTCTTCGCGAGAGAAGGCAAAAGCCCTGATTATGGAAGGAAAAATTTTTGTCAACGGGCAGAGAGAAGACAAAGCGGGCAGTATGTTTGCCGAGGACTGCCAGATTAGCCTCCACGGCGAACCGTTAAAATATGTCAGCCGCGGCGGCCTGAAGTTGGAAAAGGCGATTGCACAGTTTGGAATTTCCCTGGAAGGGAAAGTCTGTATGGATATCGGCGCGTCTACCGGCGGGTTTACCGACTGTATGCTGCAAAACGGCGCGTCTAAGGTATACGCGGTAGACGTCGGGTACGGCCAGTTTGCCTGGAAGCTGCGGCAGGATGCGCGCGTGGTCTGTATGGAGAAAACCAATATCCGGTATGTGACGCCGGAGGATATCGGGGAACGCCTGGATTTCGCGTCTGTGGACGTGTCGTTTATTTCCCTGGAAAAGGTGCTCGGCCCGGCCCGGGAGCTTTTGGAGGAGAACGGGGAAATGGTCTGTTTGATTAAGCCCCAGTTTGAAGCAGGCAGGGAAAAGGTGGGCAAGAAGGGCGTCGTAAAAGAAAAACAGGTACATAAAGAAGTGATGGAACGGGTGGCTTCGTTTGCCGCAGGGCTTGGTTTCGGCATAAACGCCCTGGAATATTCTCCCATCAAGGGGCCGGAGGGAAATATTGAATATCTGATTTTTTTGAAAAAAAACGGGGAGGGGAGCGTGGAAGCCGCGGATATTGCAGGTACCGTGGAAGCGGCGCATGCCGCGCTTGAGAAGAAGGCATGAAAAATTTCTGTATTATCGCCAATCCCTATAAGGATAAAGAATTAAACCTGACCCGCAAAATGAAATCCCGTATTGAGTTAAAAGGCGGGAGCTGCAAGAGTATTTCGGAGGGGGAAGCGCTGCCGGAGCATACCGAGGGGATTTTTGTGCTCGGCGGCGACGGTACCTTAATCCGCGCGGCGGGTATTGCGTCCGAGCGGGATATCCCTTTGATCGGGGTGAACCTGGGGCATGTGGGGTATCTCTGTGAGTTAGAGGAAAAAAACGTTTACAGCGCAATCGACGAGATTATGAACGGGAACTATATGATAGAAGAGCGGATGATGCTAAGCGGGTATGCCGACGCCGGAAGGGGCGGGGCGCAGTTTCCGAAAAAGTCGCTGAACGATATTGTAATTCTGCGCAAAGGCGCTTTGCAGCTGATGGAACTGATTGTATCCGTGAACGGCGGTTATCTGCATACGTTCCGCGCGGACGGTATTATTGTGGCAACCCCGACCGGATCGACCGGATACAGCCTGTCGGCGGGCGGGCCGATTATCGATCCGAAGGCGCGTATGATCCTGATTACCCCTGTAAATGCCCATGACCTCAATTCCAAAAGTATTGTGGTGGGCGCGGAGGACGAGGTTACGATAGAGCTGCGCAGCAGGCAGCCCGAAAAGCGGGAGCGTGCCGACGTAAATGCGGACGGGGAACTGGTGATGGAACTGTCCCCCGGCGATTCCATTACCATACGCACCTCGGAGCAGGCGACAAAAATTATGAAATTAAGCAAAATCAGTTTTTTGGAAATATTAAGGAAAAAAATGCAGATCTATTCTTAACAGATTGGCATGAAGGCGGAGCAATTGGGATGAAATCAAAAAGACAGGGAAAAATTTTAGAACTGATCCGGAAAAATGAAATTGAGACACAGGAAGAACTGTCGGAATATCTCAAACAGGAGGGTTTTCCGGTTACCCAGGCAACCGTATCGCGGGATATCCGGGCGTTAAAGCTGACAAAGGTCGCGTTGAAGGACGGGAGGCAGAAATATGCGGTGCTGTCGGAGGATACAAAGGATATGACCGCAAAATACGCGCGCGTTTTAAAGGACGGGTTTGTGTCAATGGATATGGCGCAGAATATCCTGGTTATTAAAACCGTTTCCGGTATGGCAATGGCGGTTGCGGCGGCATTAGACGCCATGCAGTACCATGAAATCGTCGGCAGTATTGCCGGGGACGATACGATTATGTGCGCGGTGCGCACGGTGGAAGAAACCGGGGTTTTGATGGGGCGGCTGCAAAAGATACTGGAGCGTGTCTGAAAAAGGAGATTCTATGTTACAAAATTTGTATGTAAAAAATCTGGCGCTGATTGACGAAGCCGAAGTGGAGTTTACGCCGGGACTTAATATTTTGACAGGCGAAACCGGGGCGGGAAAATCCATTATTATCGGGTCTGCAAATCTGGCGCTCGGCGCAAAGGCGCAAAAAGAGATGATCCGCGAAAACGCCCCGTACGGGCTGGTGGAACTGACTTTTCTGGTAGAAGAGGAAACGTTAAAACAGAAGCTTTCGGCGATGGATATTACATTAGAGGACGGATATCTGGTTTTAAGCAGGAAAATTGTAAACGGCAGGAGCGTTTCCAAAATCAATTCCGAAAGCGTTCCGGCGGCCAAAGTAAAGGAAGTGGCTTCTCTTCTGATTGACATTCACGGGCAGCACGAGCACCAGTCGCTTCTGGTCAGAAAAAACCACCTGAATATTTTAGACGCGTATGCCAAAGAGCGCTTAAGGGAAGAAAAGGAGCGGTTAAAGGGCGCCTACGCGGCTTATAAAAAAATAAAAACCGAGCTGGGAGAGGCCGATATTGACAGCGCGAAGCGGGAACGCGAGGTTTCTTTTCTGGAATATGAGATAGACGAAATCGAAACCGCAAATGTGACGCCGGGGGAGGACGTGCAGCTGGAAGCCGATTACAGGCGGCTGTTAAACGGGCAGAAAATTATGGAAGCGGTATCGAACGCATATGAGCAAACGTCGGAGGGCTATACGTCGGCGTCGGAGCAGGTCGGGCGCGCTTTAAAGGAACTGTCGTCCGTATCCGGCTATGACGAGCCGCTTGCCGGGCTGGAGAGCCAGCTGACAGAAATCGACAGCCTGTTAAATGATTTTAACCGCGAACTGGCGGAATACCTGTCGGACGCCTGCTTTGACGAAGAACTGTTTCATGAAACGGAACAGCGCTTAGATACGATAAACCGGCTCAAAGCCAAATACGGCGGCAGTATAGAAGAAATCCTTTCTTCTCTGCATGAAAAAAAAGAGCGTCTTTCGAAACTTTCCGATTACGATACCTATCTTGCAAAATTAAAGAAGCAGTACAAAGAACACGAAGCGGAGGTTTCCAGGCTTTGCGGCGAGGTTTCTAAGATTCGCAGGGAGGAAGCGGAAAAGCTTACGGAGAAGATCCGGCAGGAATTGACGGAACTGAATTTTCCGGACGTATTGTTTTCGATGGAATTTCGGCAGGCCGGGCAGTTTACGGCAAACGGCTGTGACGATGCGGAATTTCTGATTTCCACCAATCCGGGCGAGCCGCCCAAATCCCTGGAAAAAATCGCGTCCGGCGGGGAGCTTTCAAGGATTATGCTGGCGATTAAGAGCGTGTTAGCGGATACGGACGACGTAGGCGCGCTGATTTTTGACGAAATCGACACCGGGATCAGCGGACGGACGGCGCAGATGGTTTCCGAAAAAATGAATCTGCTGGGAAGAAGCCACCAGATTATCTGTATTACGCATCTGCCGCAGATTGCCGCCATGGCGGACAGCCATTTCCTGATTGAAAAATCCGTGGAGCGCCAGACCACGGTTTCCAAAATACGGAGGCTTTCGCAGGAAGAGAGCGTAAACGAGCTGGCGCGGATGCTCGGCGGGGTGAAAATTACGGATACGGTGCTTGAAAATGCCAGGGAAATGAAGGAACTGGCGGCCAGTACGAAGCATCCGTCGAGCGGTGGATCGGATGAAGCTTGACCGTATGATTGGAATTTTATCCGTCCTGCTGCAAAAGGAGCAGGTGACGGCTCCCTGTCTTGCGGAACTGTTCGAGGTGTCCCGCCGCACAATCAACCGCGACATCGAGTCGCTTTGCATGGCAGGCATCCCGCTGGTGACAAAGCCGGGGAAAAACGGCGGGATTTCGATTATGGACGGTTATAAAATAGACCGTACCCTTTTAAGCGCTTTAGATATGCAGGCGATTCTGGCGGGGCTTCGCAGCTTAGACAGCGTAAGCGGCACAAACCGCTACGCGATGCTGATGGAAAAGCTGTCTGCGGGGGCGTCAAACCTGCTTGCGGGCGATACGCATATTTTAATTGACCTGTCCTCCTGGTACAAAGCGTCGCTGTCCCCCAAAATTGAATTGCTGCATGAAGCGATCCTGTCCGCACGGAAGGTTTCTTTTACTTATTATGCGCCAAAGGGGGAATCCCGGCGGACCATCGAGCCGTATGATCTGATTTTTCAGTGGGCAGGCTGGTATGTGTGGGGATGGTGCGAATCCAGACAGCAGTTCCGCCTGTTTAAGCTTGGGCGCATGACGGGGCTTCAGACGGGGGAACGCTTTGAAAAACGAGCGGCTTATCTGCCGGATCTTTCGCCGGAACGGGTGTTTCCCAATTCGTACCAGGTGAAGGCAAAAATTCATCCGAAGCACAAATGGAGGCTGATTGAGGAGTACGGGCCGGACAGCTTTGAGGTCCTGCCGGACGGGATGCTGCTCTTTTCTTTTGGATTTGCGGACAAGACCGGTATTGTAACCTGGATTGTATCGTTTGGGGACGGGGCGGAGCTTTTGGAGCCGGCCGAACTGCGTCAGGATATTTTGGAATTTGCAGAAGGGATCCGGCGAAACTATTTATAAGGAATGGAAGGGAGAGCGCGATGTCATTTACGGAATTGTGTATTTATCAGGTGAAGCCGCAAAAAACAGAGGAGTTTGAAGCGCTGATGCGGGAAGCAAAGCCCTTTCTGGAGCAGCAGGAGGGAGTGCGCCTGCTTCGCATCAGCAAAAGAGGCTACCGCATAGATATGGAACAGATTAGGGAAGGGCTTCCGCCGATTGAACTGACCCGCGTTGTAAAAAGCATGAAATATATGCTGTATTGGGAATTTGACACGAAAGAGCATTACGGAGCGGCGCAGAAAAATCTTTATAACAGCTATTGGAAGCCCATTGAGAAGTGCCTGGTGGTTCCGCATGATAAATATCTGGGGGAACAGCTGTTTTGATTTTCCTTTGATAATATTATACCAATAATCTGTCAAGCCGTTCCGGATGAACGGCGAAATGAATATCCTATTTGCTTTGTACTCTATGAACAATTTTGGCGGGAGCGCTGCGTTTCATAATCATGTGGATTGCAGTACTCCCGCTGTTTTTATGCAAGGCGAAGGCGGTCTGCAGGAAATTGGCGCGGGGTGTCACGCATAAAAAACGGAAACATACCAAAATGCGAGATCTCTTTTCCTATATCCTCGAAAAATATCATTATGGTATAAAAATGGAAAAAATATGCTATTTATAGACGCATTATGGGATGTTATAATACGTGCATAAGCTAAGGGTAAGGAAATCCAATAAGAGAAAGGAGCAAAAAGGGATGAAGAAAAAATTAGTTTGTCTTCTCCTGGCATGTACGATGCCGGCCTCGTTTTTGCTATCCGGGTGCAGCGCAAATAGCGGCGATGGCAAAATTCAAATTGAGCTGGTGCACTACAAGCCGGAAGCGGTGGATGTGTTTGAACAGCTGGAGGAGGAATTTAACAGCACGCATGACGACATCCGTCTGACGATCAGTTCGCCGAACGATGCGATGACCGTGTTAAAAACCAGGTTTGTCCGGGAGGATTATCCGGATATTCTGGGGATTGGCGGGGACATCAACTATTCGTACTTTATCGATTCGGACATTTTGGCGGACGTTTCGGATTATGAAGGTCTTTCGCAGATCAACCCGGCGTATGTGGAGATTTTGGAGGGGCTGGAGTTTGTGCCGACCGACGGGACATACGGGGTGCCTTATGTGGCAAATGCGGCGGGGGTTTTGTACAACCGCGCTATGTTCAAGGAACACGGATGGGAAATTCCAAAGACCTGGGAAGAGTTAATGACGCTGTGTGAAGAAATTCAGAAGGAAGGGATCCTGCCGTTTTATTTCGGGTTTAAAGATACCTGGACCTGCCTTGCGCCGTGGAACTCGCTGGCAGTCGATCTTGCGCCCGCAGACGTATGCAAACAGGTAAACGCGGGGAACGCCACATTTTCCGAAGAGTACCGGGAGGTTGCCGAAAAAATGCTGGAGCTGATAAAGTACGGTGAGGAAGGGCCGTTTGCGTATGGATACAACGACGCCTGCACCGCGTTTGCAAACGGGCAGTCCGCAATGTTTGCGATCGGAAGCTATGCTATCCCGCAGATCAAATCGGTAAATCCGGATATGGACATCGACTCGTTTGTGATGCCGGGCAGTTCGGACGCCGACGGCAATACCTTAAATTCCGGCGTGGATCTGATGTTTGCCGTTACAGAGGAATGTGAGAATAAAGAAGCCGCGTATGAGGTGATTGATTTTCTGCTTGCGGATGAAAATGTGCAGGCGTACTTAGACGATCAGAATGCCGTTCCCTGCAAAACCGGGGATTTTACGCTTGCGCCGAACTTAGACGGTATGAAGTCCTACATAGAGAGCGGAAATATGACGGATTACCAGGATCACTATTATCCGGCCGAGATGGCGGTGGACGCGCAGATTCAGACGTTTTTAATCAACCAGGATCCGGACGCATTATTAACGAAATTTGATTCGGACTGGGCAAGGTATAACCGCGACATTATCCGTATGGTAGAAGAATATAATGCGCAGCACAAATAAAGGGGAAGGAGACCTGAAAAAATGAAAAAAATGAATAACAGGCAGCGGACCTTTGCACTGATGACAATACCGATTCTGATACTGTTTTTTGCATTTAATACACTGCCTTTGATCAAAGGATTTATGTACAGCTTTACCAATTTTAAAGGATATGGAACGTACGACTGGGTGGGCTTTCGCAATTACGCCGATTTGTTCGGCGATATCCGCGTCGGAAAATCGTATCTGTTTACCATTAAATTTGCGCTGGCGGCAACGGTGGTTGTAAACGTGATCAGCCTGATGCTTGCGATTGGCTTAAACAGCAAAATTAAATTTAAAAGCGCCTTACGGGGTATGTATTTCGTACCGAATATTTTGGGCGCGCTGGTAGTCGGTTATATTTTTAACTACCTGTTTACCTATATTGTTCCGGCTGTTGTCGGCATGTTCGGCGGAGAGGCAAGCAGTATTTTAGCGAGCAGCAAGTGGGCGTGGGTTGCTATCGTAATCGTATGCTCCTGGCAGGCGATTGCGATGAATACGATTATTTACATATCCGGGCTGCAGACTGTACCGGAGGACGTATACGAAGCGGGCGCGATAGACGGCGCGACGGGCTGGGCGCAGTTTAAGCATTTGACGTTTCCGTTAATTATTCCGTTTTTCAGCATTAATATGGTTTTGAGCGTAAAAAACTTCCTGATGGTATTCGATCAGATCGTAGCCTTGACAAAGGGCGGCCCGGCGCAGAGCACGGAGTCTATTTCCTATCTGATTTACAATAACGGTATGTCGGGCGGGCAGTTTGGTTTTCAGAGCGCGAACGCGGTTCTGTTCTTTGTCATTATTGTTGTATTCTCGGTTGTACAGCTTACAGTAACCGGTAAAAAGGAGGAGCAGTTATAATGGAAAAAGAAATGAAAATAAAAGAAAAGGTCAATTGGCCGGTCACGATTCTTTTGATATTGGGGTTAATTACGATTGCATTTCCGCTTTATATGACGATTGTGATCGCGTTTAAGCAGCCGACGGAGATGACGAACAGCGTGGCGGGCATTCTTTCGCTGCCGAAGCGCTGGAGCTTGTCTAATTTTGCGGAGGCGATGCGGGTAACGGATTTCTGGCGTTCCCTGTTTAACAGCGTTTTGATTACAGCGGTTACGGTTGTGCTTTCGGTTGTGCTGCATTCGATGATCGGGTATGCGGTCGGGCGCAATAAGGCGCGGAACAAGTGGTATAATTTGGTGTATATGTATGTTGTCAGCGGTATGTTCGTGCCGTTTGCCATTTTGATGATGCCGCTGGTTAAGCAGACGGCGCAGATGGGGATTGCAAATATTGTTGGCGTTATCCTCTGTTATGTGGTATTCTATATGCCGATGAACCTGATGCTTTATTCGGGGTATCTGGTGAATATTCCGGTGGCGCTGGAAGAAGCGGCAAGGATTGACGGGGCGACGACGTTTCGGACGTTCTGGAAGGTGATTTTCCCGATTATGAAGCCGATGCATGCGACGGTTGCGGTCATTACGGCTCTTAGTGTGTGGAATGATGTGATGACGCCTCTGGTTATTATGTCGGGGAGCGGGATGAATACGCTTCCGCTGGCGCAGATGACGTTCCAGACGCAGTTCGGGACGAATTATAACCTGGCGTTCGCGTCTTATTTGCTGGCGCTGCTGCCGATATTGATCTTCTATATTATTTGCCAGAAGCAGATATTAAACGGAGTTGTAAATGGGGCCGTGAAATAAAAGAAGGTTATGGGTGTTGGGGAGGTGTACGCCAGCCGGAGGGCAGGGTATGCGGCTGGAGCGGTGTTTCGGAATTAAGGGGCTCTAAAGTATCCCTTGTATGTGATTTGGGGCGGACGCAACC
>OFFF01001840.1_pt1 | contig 12834 bp, 13 predicted proteins | sample 1521301 | NCBI WGS metagenome assembly OFFF01 (sample SAMEA3504101, study PRJEB24116) | mouse gut metagenome | biome: mouse gut; feature: mouse-associated habitat; material: faeces | place: Denmark | collected 2011
AGCGGCTGGCCGCCCGGCTGGAGGTGGCCGGACTGCCGGCGAAGGTGGCCCTGGTGAACTGCGGCCCCCACTTTGTGCCCCACGGGGCGGCGAATCTGTTGAAACGGGACGTATCTCTGGACGGAGCCGGTCTGGCGAAAAAGGGATTGGAGGTGTTGGGCCGTGGCGAAACGGCGTCTTGATGTGGCGGTGGTGGAGCTGGGCCTGGCGGAGAGCCGTCAGAAGGCCCAGGCCTTGATTATGGCTGGAGAGGTCTATGTCAACGGACAGAAGCAGCTGAAAGCCGGGACCTCCGTGGCGGATGAGGACGCCGTCGAGGTGCGGGAAAAAAAGCCCTTGCGCTACGTGAGCCGGGGCGGCTTGAAGCTGGAAAAAGCGATGGAGCTGTGGCCTATCCACCTGAGCGATAAAATATGCGCCGATATCGGCGCCTCCACTGGGGGTTTTACCGACTGTATGCTGCAAAACGGCGCCAAACTGGTGTACGCTGTGGATGTGGGGTACAACCAGCTGGACTGGCGGCTGCGCAGCCATCCCCAGGTGCTGTGTATGGAGCGCACCAACGCCCGCTATCTCACTAAGGAGCAGATCCCGGAGCCGCTGGATTTCTTTTCGGTGGACGTCTCCTTTATCTCGCTGAACCTGATCCTGCCCGCCCTGCGCCCCCTGATGAGGCCGGAGGGGCAGGCGGTGTGCTTGGTAAAACCTCAGTTTGAAGCGGGCAAGGATAAGGTGGGGAAAAAGGGGGTGGTCCGGGACCCGGCCATCCATCTGGAGGTCCTGGAACACTTTTTGGACCACGCCGCCTGTGCCGGATTTACTGTAAAGGATATTACCTTTTCACCCATCAAAGGTCCGGAGGGCAATATTGAGTATCTGGGCTATCTCCAGGCGGGGGAGGGCCCCAATTACACGGGGGACCTGAAAGCCCTGGTGGAGCAGTCACACAGCGCCTGGAAGGAGGAAGCTCGGTGAAAATTGTACTCAGCTCCAACCCCTACCGGGACAAAGGGCTGCGGGTCGCCTTGGAGGCCCGGCGGATTCTGGAGCACGCCGGCGCTCAGACGGTGCTGTGCCTGCCCTTTCAGCCCAGAAAAGGGGACAGGCTGGACCTGCCTAAGCAGGCCGTACTGTCCACGCTGGACCAAGAGCTGCCCACCGCCGACCTGCTGATCTGCTTTGGCGGAGATGGAACCATCCTCCATGCGGCCCGGGACGCCACCCTCCACGGGGTGCCCATTCTGGGGGTCAACACCGGCAGTGTTGGCTTTATGGCCGAGCTGGAGCGGAGTGAACTGTCGCTGCTGGCCCCGCTGGCCCATGGGATGTACACCATCGAGGAGCGGATGATGCTGGACGTGAAGGTGCTGAGGGGCGATAAGATAATCAGCCAGGACCTGGCCCTCAACGATGCCGTCATCTCCAAGGGCTCCATGGCCCGGGTGGCCGAAATGGAGGTGTTGGCGGACCGTGTAAAGGTAACCTCCATTACAGGGGACGGCATCATTGTGGCCACCCCTACCGGCTCCACGGCCTACTCCATGTCGGCGGGCGGGCCCATTGTGGAGCCCACCTCCAAAAGCATTATTGTCACCCCTGTCTGCGCCCATCAGCTGGCCGCCAGAGCCATGGTTCTGGCTCCGGAGCGGATCGTCACAGTCCAGCTCCCCAGAGGGAACCGCAAGTATTTATACTTGTCAGTTGACGGGGGAAAGGCCGTCCGGCTGTCAGGGGGCGACAGGGTGGAGGTCCGCCAGGGAACGCGGTGCACCCAGCTCCTCCGTCTGGCCGACCGCAGCTTTTACCAGGTAATCAACCAGAAACTGGGAGGAGTGGCGCCATGAAAAACGCGCGGCAGAATGAGATTATCAAAATTGTGCAGTCCCAGGACGTGGAAACCCAGGAGCAGCTTCTGGAAGAGCTGAAATCCCGAGGATTTGTCACCACTCAGGCCACCATTTCCCGGGACATCAAGGAGCTTCGGCTGGTGAAGGAGCTCACCGGCTCCGGGGGCTACCGCTACGCCCAATCCGACCGAAAGACCGCTTCCACCTCCGATACCCGCCTGCGCAATATCTTCAAGGAGGGGGTCATCTCGGTGGATGTGGCCCAGAATATTGTGGTGGTCCGCACTATGCCCGGCCTGGCTTCGGCGGCCTGTTCGGCGCTGGACAATATGGAGATCGAGGGGATGGTTGGGACGCTGGCCGGGGATGACACCGGTATTCTGATCATGCGGGACAACTCCTCCGCCCAGCAGTTCAGCGGCGAGGTGCATAAGCTGCTGCGCTGACGATTTTTCCTCTTACCCCTCGTTTGCTCCAAAAAACCAAAACCAGTAGATTATTCCCAGAGGAAAAACGAAGTTTTTCCCAAAGTTTTTTCTTTTGGTTCTTTTCTTTTGTACACAAAAGAAAAGAGCACGCAGAGGAGGAACCAATATGCTCTCATTGCTTCACATCGAGAATATCGCCATCATTGAGTCGGTGGACATCCAGTTCGGCGGGGGCTTCAACGTCCTCACCGGCGAGACTGGCGCAGGCAAATCCATTGTCATCGACGCCATCAGCGCTGTTTTGGGGGAGCGGACCAGCCGGGAGCTGATCCGCACCGGAGCCAAGTCGGCCCATGTCACCGCTGTTTTCACCGGCCTGCCCCAGCTGCCCTGGCTGGAGGACAACGGCCTGGGCCCGCAAGAGGAGGAGCTGCTGCTCCAGCGGGAGATCCGCGGCGATGGAAAGAACCTGTGCCGGGTCAACGGCCGGCCGGTGACGGTGGCTCAGCTTCGGGAGCTGGGGCGCCAGCTGCTGAACATCCACGGCCAGCACGACGGGCAGCAGCTGCTGGACCCGGAGTGCCACCTGGGCTATCTGGACAGCTTCGGCAAGACCGGCGGCCTGCTGGAGTCCTACCAGACGGCCTACCACACCATGGCCGGCCTGCGCAGGCGGATCGCCGGGCTGGAGATGGACGAAGCGGAGCGCTCCCGCCGGGTGGACACATTGGAGTATCAGATCAAGGAGCTGGAGCGCGCCGAGCTGCGGCCGGGGGAGGACGAGGAGCTGGACGCCCGAAAGAACCTGCTCCGCAGCTCGGGCAAGCTGATGGAGGCCATCCAGGAAGCCCAGTTCGCCCTGTCCGGCGGGGAGGACAGCAGGGGGGCCTGCGACCTCATCAGCGAAGCGGAGGGGGCCGTCCGCTCCGTGGCCCGGCTGGGGCCCCAGCTGGAGACGCTGGGGGAGAAGCTTACCAGCCTGCGCTATGCCGCCGACGACGCGGCGGAGTGCGTCCGGGATTTTGCCGATGAGTTCGACTTCTCCCCGGAGGAGCTGGACCAGCTGGAGGGCCGGCTGGACGTGATCTACCGTCTGAAAAAGAAATATGGCCCTACGGTGGCCGATATGCTGGATTATCTGGAAAAATGCAGGGCGGAGCTGGAACAGATCCAGGACGCCGACGACACCATCCAGAAGCTGGAAAAGGAGCTGTCCAAGGCCCGGACAGAGTCCCAAAAGAGGGGAGGGGAGCTGTCCAAGGCCCGTAGGAAGGCGGCGGACAACCTCCAGAAGCGGGTGCAGGAGGAGCTGCGCCAGCTGGATATGCCCAAGGTCCAGTTTGTCACGGAGTTCGCCCCCAACCCCGGCCAGGACGGAATGGACGACACCGGGATGGATCAGGTGCAGTTCCTCATGTCCGCCAACCTGGGCGAAGCCCTCAAGCCCATTCAAAAGGTGGCCTCCGGCGGCGAACTGGCCCGAATCATGCTGGCCCTGAAAAACGTGCTGGCCGAGGACGATGGCATCGGCAGTTTGGTGTTCGACGAGGTGGACACCGGCGTGTCTGGCCGGGCGGCCCAGAAGGTGGCCGAGAAAATGGCCGACGTGGCCCGGCGCAAGCAGGTGCTGTGCGTCACCCATCTGCCCCAGATCGCCGCTATGGCCGACGTCCACTTTATGGTGGAGAAGGGGGAGGAGAAGGGCCGCACCTATACCCAGGTGGCGTGGCTGGAGCGCCCGGACAGGGTGGACGAGCTGGCCCGGCTCATCGGCGGGGCCGCTGTCACCGACTCCCTGCGCAAAAGCGCGTCAGAGCTGTTGGATCAGGCGGAGGGCTATCGAAAAAAAGCGGGGAAAAAATAATAGGGCTCATTCCACACCCCCATGTACGCGGCCTATTTTGTATGCTTTATGGGGTGCGTACTTCTCACCCGGTCGCCGGTTCTGTTCGAGGCGGCGGCGGCCTTCCAGATATCGGGCCACTGGCTGATACTGGCGGAGGAAGCTTGGTGTACCGAGCGGTTCGGCCAGGCGTACACACAATATACGAGGGAAGTCAGACGCTATTTTTGAAGACAAAACAGGGCGCGCAGCAATCAAGCTGCGCGCCCCGAAATTTTTGGTCAAGGTTTGGGAATTGTCATGAAATCGGCCACCATGCCATAGAGGATAAACGCCATGGCGACAGGGACGATGAATTTGATGCAGAAGTTAAAGAAACCATACAGGCTGCCGCTCATTTTGTGGCCCTCCAGGTCCACCTCGTCCCGGACCAGCTTGGGGCCCACAAACCAGCCGATCCAGATGGACATGAGCAGGGCGCCCAAAGGCATCGCCACGCCCTCGGAGATGAAGTCCATAAAGTCCAGCCAGGAGCCGCCCAGGTTCCGCCCTGTCTCATGGAAGGGAATCCAAAGGCCGTTGGAGCCCAGGCCGTCGGCGGCTACCAGCGTGGCCTCGGCGAAGACCACCAGGCAGACGATGGTAACCAGCTTCTTCCGGTCGGGGGTGTGTCCTTTCAGAGCGGCACGGTCGGACAGGAAGGTGGCCAGCACCTCCAGCAGGGCAATGGCGGAGGTAATGGCGGCCAGGATCACCAACAGGTAGAACAGCACACCAAAGATGGGGCCGGTGGGGCCCATGGCGTTGAACACGTCTTGAAGGGTGATGAACAGAAGCTTGGGGCCCTTTTTCTCCGCGCCGGCCCCGCCCAGCGCGAAGGCGGCGGGCAGAACGGCCATACCGGCCATAATAGCCACAATGGTGTCGGAGATAATGATAATCAGGGAGTTCTTCACCAGGCTCTCCTTCTTGCTCAGGTAGGAGCCGTAGGTGACGGTGATGCCCATAGCCAGGGACAGGGAGAAGAACATCTGCCCGCCGGCGGCGGAGAGCACGCCCAGGAAATCCTCTTGGAAGGGGGCGAAGTTGGGGGAGAACATAAAGCGCAGTCCATCGCCGGCCCCGGGCAGGGTGACGGACCGGACAATGACGATGACCAGCATGATGAACAGGGCAGGCATGCCGACCTTGTTGAACTTCTCAATGCCGTCCTTGATGCCGCCCCGGATAATGAGGAAGCAGATGAAAACGAAAAGGAAGGTAAAGGCCACGGAGCCGAACTGGTTGGTGAGCATGGACTCAAAGGTGGCGCCGCCGGACATGCCCGCCATAGCGGCCACGCCAAAGGCCAGGTCGGCCAGATTCAGGGACATATACTCCATGCAGTAGGCGCCCAGTACGGTGTAGAAGCTCAAAATCAGGAAGGGGGAGAGCATGGCCAAAAAGCCCAGGAAGGTGCCCATTCTGCCGCCCGCCTGCTGATAGCTCACCAGCACGCTCCGGCCCGCCCTCCGGCCGATGGCCAGCTCGCACAGCATGATGCTGAAGCCCACCGTGGCGGCCAGGATCAGATAAACGACAAGAAAAGCGAAACCGCCATTGTTGCCCATTTTATAAGGGAAGGCCCAGATGTTGCCCAGGCCCACGGCGGAGCCCACCGCAGCCATCAGGAAGCCCAAGTTGCTGCCCCATTCTCCTCTGTGATGTTTTTCCATAAGTTCCTCCTTAATTCCATTTTTTTACACACATTTCAGAGTAGTTAAACGACATTCTACCAGAATTACCCCCGCGCGTCAACAGCTAAAATGATAAAAACGGCGCAAAAAAGCGGAGAATTGTCGGGAAAAAGCCATTAACCCGGTAGAAACAAATGGGGCATTGCATTTTTGTCAAAGATTAGTATAATGAAGATTAGAGGAAACTATACCCACATGAAATTCAGGAGGAGATAAGCCCATGGATTACGGAAAAGAGAGCCTGCGCCTGCACGGCGAATGGAAAGGAAAAATCGAGGTGGCGGCCACCGTGCCCGCCAACAACAGAGAATCCCTGTCCCTGGCCTACACCCCCGGCGTGGCCCAGCCCTGCCTGGCCATCCAGGAGGACCCCGCCAAAAGCTACCAGCTCACCCGGCGGCACAACCTGGTGGCCGTCATCACCGATGGCTCTGCCGTCTTGGGCCTGGGGGACATCGGGCCCGAGGCCGGTATGCCAGTGATGGAGGGCAAATGCGTGCTGTTCAAGACCTTCGGCGGGGTAGACGCCTTCCCCCTGTGCGTCAAGACCAAGGATGTGGACGAGTTTGTCCAGACGGTATATAACATCTCCGGCTCCTTCGGGGGCATCAATCTGGAGGACATCGCCGCCCCCCGGTGCTTCGAAATCGAGCGGAAGCTGAAAGAGATGTGCGACATCCCCGTCTTCCACGACGACCAGCACGGCACCGCCATCATCGTCCTGGCCGGACTGGCCAACGCCCTGCGGGTGGTGGGTAAGCGGAAGGAGGAGGTCCGGGTGGTCTTCTCCGGGGCCGGCTCCGCCGCCATCTCCATCACCAAGCTGCTGCTGCTGGCCGGATTCCAGGACATTACCCTGGTGGACAAGTTCGGCGCGGTGTATGAGGGGTGCGGTCAGCTGAACTGGGCCCAACAGGAGATTGCCAAGGTGACTAACCGGGACAGGCGCCAGGGGACGCTGGCCGACCTGCTGGCGGGGGCCGACGTGTTCATCGGGGTATCCGCCCCCAATCTGGTGACCCCTGAGATGGTGTCCACCATGAATCAGGACGCTATTGTCTTCGCCTGCGCCAACCCCACGCCGGAGATCTTCCCCGAGGACGCCAAGGCGGGCGGGGCCCGGGTGGTGGCCACCGGACGCAGCGACTACCCCAACCAGATCAACAACGTGCTGGCCTTCCCGGGGCTGTTCCGGGGGGCGCTGGACGTGCGGGCCAGCGATATCAACGAGGAGATGAAGCTGGCCGCCGCCCGGGCTCTGTCTGAAATCATCTCCGACGAGGAGCTGCGGGACGACTACATCATCCCCGAAGCCTTTGACCCCCGGGTGGGGCCCGCCGTGGCCAAGGCGGTGGCCGAAGCCGCCCGCAGGTCCGGCGTGGCGAGGATTTGACTGAGAGGGGGCACGTCGATGAAGGAAGGAACGCACCTCACGCTGAGCGACGGACGGGAAATCCTCCTGCAAGACGATGAGGACATTTCGCTGTTACTCTGCTCCAAGCATGAGATCATGTACTCGCATTCCTTTACTTGCCCGTCGGGAGGTTATGGAGGCGGGACGCTTCTGCTGTCGCCCTTGGAGCGGTACTTGATTTTTTCCTTTTTCTCGGGAGAAAGCGAAGAGGGCTTTAGCCTGTTCCAAATCGAGGACAGCCGCCTGGTTCTGCTGTTTGACTCGGAATACTTCTACGGCGAGGGGGCGGGCTACCTGTTTTCCCATGACGAAAAGGTCCTTTTTCAGTCCCTGCTGGGTGGCTTTGGACCCTGGTATGTAGAAGACGCCTATCAAGATGAGGAGGGCGCTCCTTATTTTGAGTACGGAGAAATCAATATACTGGATGTGGAATCCCAATCGCTCAGCAGGCATAAATTTCATGTCTATCCGTCCGAAGCCTGGGAGGAGGAGATAGACGGCCCCTCTTACGCCTCCGAAATCACAGACGGGAATATATTGCATGTCTCAATGCCCTGGGGCGAGGAACTGCTGACGCTTCCTCTGGCGGATATCACAAAATTCAGGCCGGAATCGTGAACGGATTTTTCTGCGATGCCCAAAATTTTCCTGGGCGAAAGCATTGTGCAGCGCAGTCAAAAGGAGGATTATGAGCGTATTTTTCTACGGCTGCGTCACCCTGGACGGCTATCTGGCCGACAAAAACCACAGGTTGTCCTGGCTCCACGAGACGGGCAGCGAGGAGGATGCCGGATATGAGGACTTCTATCGGAACATGGATGTCACCATTATGGGCAGGCGGACCTTTGAGGAGGTCGCCCGGCTGGAGGATGCCGCCAGCGTCTACCCCACCACGGAAAACTATGTCTTCACCCACGCCGGCAGCCTGCCACAGAAGGGATTTATCCCGGTGGGGGGAGATGTTGCGGAGTTTGTGTCGGGCCTGGGGCCGGACAAGAACATCTGGATCATCGGCGGAAACACCATCCTGGCCCCGCTGCTGGAGCGGGACATGGTGGACCATTTGATTGTCCAGGTCGCTCCCGTCCTGCTGGGGGAGGGGATACCGCTGTTCACCCAGAAAGAGGGCCAAATGCGGTTCCGCCTGGACGAGGTAAAGCGGTACGGGCAGTTCGCGGAGCTGATTTACAGCCGAAACGCTCCAAGGGGTTGATAGGCCATGTATACATACTTCAAAAATTTAGAGGAACTAAAAGCGTGCTGTCCAATGGAAAGCGGAATCTGGAATAAAGAAATTTTGCAGGGATACATGATATACAGCTGTATCCGTGGTTTTGAGCAATATATTGACGAGTTTATGGCAGGATATCGAAGCGATGATCGTTTAGCTGAGCTTTTATTCGATTTCCTGCTGAATGAGGATTATGACGGCTCGGACTGCCAGATCGGCGCCGCGATATATATTTCCAGGATGGACAGGGAGCTGTTGAGACGGAAAAAGGATCTGCTGTTGCGGGCGCAGAAAAATGAGGTCTACTGGAAGCGGCCGTTTCAGGATGACGCGCCTTTAGATTGGCTGGACTAGAGTCTGTTTTAGGGCTTGTTTGAAAAATGTCAAAACGCCCAAATTGTGTTTGTCTGATGCCAAAATCTTTCGCCGTTGGGCATATTTCCATTTTTCAAACGGCGCCTAAACAAGCCTTAAACACTGATTTATTCCTCCCTTTTACTTTTTTTGTTGTTTGCCGGGAGCTCCGGCAATTTGACGGATCACAGGTTGAAACTGAAAATTGACCATGATATAATTCAGTGCGGCAAACAGAAATTTGCAGGGAGGCTTTGAAAATGAAAGGCGATATTCAAAAAAGTTTAGCAATATATAAGGAACAATTAAGTAATGGTTACATACAAACTGCATATATCGCTTTGACAAAATATGTTGCAGAGTTAAAAGGGAAATTCCCAAAAAATTATTCCACGAGCAACATAGGTTTTGGTTATTTGGACTACACATATTTTTATTTCACAAACGATTATGTGAAAAATAAAAAGTTAAAATTTGCAATGGTGCTAAACCATGAAAAAATGCGGTTTGAATTATGGCTATGCGCCAGAACAGCAGATATTCGGAAACAATATTGGAATTTGTTGAAGGATAGCAAATGGAATAAAAATGTTGAAGTAATGCCAAAGTATTCTGTCTTAGAGGTTATAACAGAAACTCAAATAGATTTTAATAACAAAGAAAAAATGACATCAAATATCATAGACAATGCCGTTTCTTCTGCATTGGAAATTGAAAATTACTTACAGACGTTAGATTGTTAAATTCCAGTTTTCAGGCAGTTATTCATGGTGGATAGCTGCCTGCATCGTTATTTTGACAAAAACCAAGAAATGGAACTTTCATCAACACGAAAGTTAAAAGGGATATTTATTCTGGAGGGTGAGAAAATGCTGACAAAACCCCAAGCCGGCTGGTCGGATTTCAGCCTGGAGGGTACATCTGTATACGGCCTGAGCTACCTGACTGATGTTGGGATCGAATGGGTGGAACAGGCGGTTCACGGGCTGGAGACGCTGTGCCCCTTTTGCGTCTGCGGAAATCTGGAGCCGGGAAGAATGCTGTGCGTTGTAAGCTATTGGAACTGCTATATTTTCTACGAACATGAAGGGAGCGGCCCCGTCAAAGAGAACAAGGATAAGGTGTTTGAATACCTTTCCCATACCAGCATGATCGACTTCTGCCAGTATCTTTATGATGATATCAGCGGCAGTGTGGATGAATGGGCTTCCTTTGTAGATTACGACGATCAGGATTTTGATGAGAAAAGGCAGCGGCTTGCCCAGCGCCTGGAGAGGCTTCGCGCGCTTATTGACGAAAAAAGGGTGTGCTTTGGCCCGAACCGGTTCTTTACCTAAGAAGCTGTACCAATAGTCTCAGTACATATCTTTGCGGCCAAAATTGGTACAGCTTCTAAATGTCTTTTTTCGGTTGACAAAGGCACAAAACTGTGGTAAAGTGTGGCTACTGTGACGAAAAGGACAAGTAGCACCGCGATTTCCCGCGCAGAGAGCCCCCGGGCTGGTGAAACGGGGGAGGGGAGCGCCCTGTGAATACCCCTTGGAGCAGCCGCCCGAACCGCTTGAGCGCAGTAGGGGACAGGCCGGGCCGCGCCCGTTACCGCGCCGGAGCTCCAGGCTCCACGAGGTCCGCCCCGCGAGGGGCGGGCAAACCAGAGGTGGTACCGCGTTTATTACGCCCTCTGTCCGAATTGCTCGGGCGGAGGGCTTTTTGTAAGGAAGTGATTGTTTTGTCAGCGCGTCAAAGGGGAACGCTGTGCGTGTTCCTAGCCGCTGTGCTGTACAGCATCGGGGGGCTGTGCATCAAGCTGATTCCCTGGGGCGGCATGGCCATCAACGGCGGCCGCACCGCCATCGCCCTGGTGGTCATCGGCCTGTATCTGGCGGCCACCCGCCACAAGCCCAAAATGAACCTGTGGGTGCTGGTGGGGGCGCTGGCCGTCTGCGGCACCAACATCCTCTTTTCCATTGCCAACAAGCTGACCACCGCCGCCAACGCCATCGTGCTCCAGTTTACCGCCCCGATTTTCGTGATTTTGTTTTCCATCCTTCTGTTCGGAAAGCGGCCCCAAAAGCTGGACCTGCTGGCCTGCGGCCTGGTGCTGGGGGGCGTTCTGCTGTTCTTTGTGGACAGCCTGTCGGCAGGGGGGATGCTGGGCAATATCCTGGCCCTGCTGTCCGGGGTGTCCTATGCCGGGGTATTCATGATGAACGACATGCCCGACAGCGACGCCATCTCCTCCGTCTTTTGGGGGGATGTGATCAGCGCGGTGGTGGGCCTGCCCTTTCTGGGCTATGAGGCGGAGTTCACCCCGAACGTGCTGGCCCCGTTGCTGGTGCTGGGGATTTTCCAGGTGGGGGCGGCCTATATCCTGCTCACCGAGGGCCTGAAAACCACCCCGCCTGTCACCGCCAGCCTGGTGTCCGGCATCGAGCCGGTGCTCAACCCCATTCTGGTGGCGGTGTTCTACCATGAGATGATCGGACCTATCGCTCTGGTGGGGGCCATGGTCGTGGTGGGCAGCGTGGTGCTGTACAACGTGGTGCTGGCCCGCCAAACAGAACCGTCTGAGACAGGGGGAGCGCTGTGAACAAATTTCAATTTTTCTGGGATGCCATGGAGCTGTGTGATTGGTCCCATGAGGGGGACGACGGCAAGGTGCTGCGCCCTGTCATCCAGTATCTGGCACAGCAGGAGGACGGCAGGATTTTTCAGTTTGACGATCTGATGTCCGAGCTTTTGCACGGACTGGACACGCCAAAGCTGGCGGCTCAATGTAAAAAAGCGGAGCCCCTTATGAGCGACGATTCTTTTTTGTACTCCCGCTGTGTGGCTCTGGTTAACGGCCCCGGCTACTATGAGAAGGCGGAGCAGGGAGGAGCGAAGGAGATATGGAATATGGAATTTGAAGCGCTCCTCTACGTTCCGCCGCGGGCCTGGGCCTTGAAGCATAAAAGGCCGGAGGAGGACTATCCCCATACCGCCCCCCTCAGCTATGAGGCCGGCGGCAGTTGGGAACAATCATAAATAGTAAAAAAGGAGATATTGCGATGACTTGTTATGAGGAACTGAAGGCCCGGGGGCTTATCGCCCAGGTGACCAATGAAGAGGAAATTTCCAAGATGATCAACGAGGGGAAGGCGGTATTTTACATCGGCTTCGACCCCACCGCCGACTCCCTCCACGTGGGCCACTTCATGGCCCTGTGCCTGATGAAGCGCTTGCAGATGGCGGGCAACCGGCCCATCGCCCTCATCGGCGGGGGGACCGGCATGATTGGCGACCCCTCCGGCCGCACCGACATGCGCTCCATGATGACCGAGGAGACCATCTGCCACAACTGCGACTGCTTTAAAAAGCAGATGGAGCGGTTCATCGAGTTCGGCGAGGGCAAGGCCATGATGATCAACAACGCCGATTGGCTGATGAAGCTGAACTATATCGAGGTCCTGCGGGATGTGGGGGCCTGCTTCTCGGTGAACAACATGCTCCGGGCGGAGTGCTACAAGCAGCGGATGGAAAAGGGGCTGTCCTTCCTGGAGTTCAACTATATGATCATGCAGTCCTACGACTTCTACTACCTGTTCCAGCACCACGGCTGCAACATGCAGTTCGGCGGCGACGACCAGTGGTCCAACATGCTGGGGGGCACCGAGCTCATCCGCCGCAAGCTGGGCAAGGACGCCCACGCCATGACCATCACCCTTCTGCTCAACTCCGAGGGCAAAAAGATGGGCAAGACCGCCAAGGGCGCGGTGTGGCTGGACCCCAATAAGACCTCCCCCTACGAATTCTACCAGTACTGGCGCAACGTGGGGGACGGCGACGTCCTCAAGTGCCTGCGGATGCTCACCTTCCTGCCCCTGGAGCAGATAGACGAGATGGACCGGTGGGAGGGCAGCCAGCTGAACACCGCCAAGGAAATCCTGGCCTTTGAGCTGACCAAGCTGGTCCACGGGGAGGAGGAGGCCGTCAAGGCCC
>OFFF01001842.1_pt1 | contig 12827 bp, 8 predicted proteins | sample 1521301 | NCBI WGS metagenome assembly OFFF01 (sample SAMEA3504101, study PRJEB24116) | mouse gut metagenome | biome: mouse gut; feature: mouse-associated habitat; material: faeces | place: Denmark | collected 2011
TAACATGGAAAATATATTTGAAATGTGCGAAATTCATTTGAAAATTGATATCAAATTCAGATGAATCAAGATACACTAAAATCGGTTTTTGTTCAATATATAATCCTGTTAACAGGATAAATGATATTTGGATATTTTTCAAGAGAGATAATGGAAAAGCGGAAAGAGAATAATAGATGTCAGAAATAGAACAATCATACGGAGTAATAAAAAGAAGGTGTCGGAAATAGAAAAGCCCCCGTATGATTTATAGGAGATATGAAAGTGGTATTTTGTTAAAATACTGTTAAGAATGAATGGATTCGTCCCAAAAATGAGGGGCGAAACTTAAAAAGATGAGTTTTCTGGAGGTAAGGATATGGCTGTTTATGAAAAGACAGTAGAGAAATGGGGACTTTTTGAAGTAACATGTACGGGCGTATCTAGTGGGAATCCTTTTGTAGAGCGTTGGATTACCGGACATTTTACCGGAAAAAATGAAACGGTGGATGTTGACGGATTTTATGACGGGGATGGAATTTATAAGGTACGCTTTATGCCATCTTTTGAAGGAAGCTATATGTTCTGGATTGAAGGTAATTATTACGGCGGCAGCACGGAGGAAGGGAGGTTTGAAGTCATTGCTCCGTCTGCTGGAAATCATGGACCTGTGCGTATTGCGAATATGTACCATTTTGCCTATGAGGACGGAACTCCGTATTATTCTATCGGCACGACCTGCTATGTATGGAACCTCCAATCTGACGAGAGGATAGCACAGACGCTGGAAACATTGAAGGACAGTGCTTTCAACAAGATTCGTTTCTGTGTGTTCCCAAAGCATTTTGATTATAATCTGGGTGAACCAAGATCCTACCCATACGAAGGAACACCGATGGATTCCAGTGTTTTGACCAAAGAAAATGTTTTTGAGTATACAGGAAAAACAGAAGGAAATCATTTTGATCTGACACGTTTTAATCCTTCGCATTTTAAACATATTGAAATGTGTATCCGGGAGCTTCAGAAGCTGGGGATAGAGGCTGACCTGATTGTAATGCACCCTTATGACCGATGGGGTTTTTCCTGTATGACAAACGAGCAGGATATATTGTACTGGAGCTATGTCCTTGCGAGATTTGCGGCATATCGTAATGTATGGTGGTCTCTTGCGAATGAATATGATGTGTTTCCTGCTAAGACGATTGCGGATTGGGAAAGCTATGCCGACCTAATCTGTAGAAAGGATCCGTACCGCCATTTAAGGTCAATCCACAACTGCATTCCATTTTATGACCATAACAGGCCATGGATCAGCCATTGCAGCATCCAGCGTCAGGATCTTTATAAGTCGGTGGAACTGGTGAACGGGTGGAGAGAAATGTACCGTAAGCCGGTAGTATTAGATGAGATTGCGTATGAAGGCAATATCCAGTATGGCTGGGGAAATATCAGTGGGGAAGAGATGGTCCGCCGTTTCTGGGAAGCGGTCTGTCGGGGAGGATATCCGGGGCATGGTGAGACTTATATAAATAATGAAGATATTCTTTGGTGGTCCCATGGCGGAAAACTGTATGGTGAAAGCCACAAACGTTTTCACCTGCTTTTCCAGGTCATGCAGGAAACTCCGGGAATTGGCCTTGCGCCATTAGAAGGGCATGAATGGGATGAAGTATGCGCAGTACCACAGGAGGAAGTTGACCGGATGGTCAAGAGCTATTATTTATTTTATTACAGCTTTATGCGGCCGTCTTTTCGTGAGTATTATTTTGACGATGAAACAGAATATGAAGTAAAAGTGATTGACACATGGGAGATGAAAGTTGAAAACAGGGGCATCTTTAAAGGCAGATTCCGGGTAGAACTGCCGGGAAAGTCCTATATGGCTGTCCAGATGAAGATGTATGATGGAGGTAAAATAAAATGAAGAACAAAGAGAAAAATAAAGATTGTCCTGTGTTGGAATGGGATGTATCAAAACCGATAAATTATGATTTTCACAGCATAGATTCACAATATGTAATGTTTAACCGGAAACTGGAAGGATGCATTGCGATTCCTTTTTCAAAGCCTATGGATTTGACACCGGGGACGGTGAGTATGAACGGGGAGTTCCTGCAATGTACAGTTCAGCCAGTACACGTGGCTGGAAAAGAGAAAGGGTGGCTGGGTATAAAGCCGGGAGGCCGTCTGTATGGGTATGGACGGAAGGAAACAATAGAGGTCAGCGGATTTCGGGATACGGACGGTAACGAGATGGTTCCCGTTTCCCTGCAGATAGAGTCTGTGCCGCCGCAAAAACCGAATCCCGCCTATGCGGAACATGAGAAGATTGCGCTTCAGGCCGCCCAGGACGGGATTGTACTTTTGAAAAATGAGAGTCAGGTTCTACCGTTGGAAGAAGGAGAGGTATTGAACTTTTTTGGAAAAGGGATATTTGAGTTCCGGCATGATGCTTTTGGCGCAGGCAAGATTAATCCCAGATATGCGGTCGGGCTGTTGGAGGCCGCTCGAAGGGAATCTCATTTCATGGTGAATGAAGAGCTGATCCGTTTTTATGAATGCGGGTTTGACCGGATTCCGGATGAGAATATGCTGCACCGAGCAAAAGAGAAGTCCGGCACAGCGTTGATGTCTATATCCAGAATGTCAGGTGAGAATGAGGATAATTCCACGAATCGGGGAGAGTACTATTTGACGGAGGAGGAAGAAGCGCTGATCCAGACACTTCGGAAGCACTTCCTGAAGGTGGTGGTGATCCTGAATGTCGGATATCCGATCAGCACTGCATTTGCAGAGAAATATCATGTAGATGCTTTGCTCTACAGTGGTTTTGGCGGTATGCTGGCGGGAACGGCGGTTATGGATGTCCTCACAGGACGGGTAAATCCATCCGGCAGACTGCCCGATACATGGTCAGAAGATTACGGCAGCATACCGGCGTCGCGCAATTTCTATGACTGTGTGGGAGGAAAAAAGCGGATTACTTCTGAAAATTCAAAGACATGGATAAACACAGCCTATCAGGAGGACATCTATGTAGGATACCGTTATTTTGAAACTTTTCCAGATGCGGACAAAAAAGGTTATCCTTTTGGGTATGGACTTTCTTACACGACATTTTCCATTAAATGTAAGGAATGCTCCCATACCGCGGAGTTTGTGAAAGCTGTTATAGAAGTTTGCAATACTGGCACGGTTTCCGGCAGGGAAGTGGTGCAGGTATATTTGTCCAACCCCCAGGGGAAGCTGGAGCAGCCGGCAAAAGAACTGGTCGGTTTTGAAAAGACAAAGCTTCTCGCACCCGGAGAGAGGGAACGGATTGAGATCATCGTACCGGTCAACCGGATGACAAGCTATGATGACAAACGGGCGGCTTATGTGATGGTTTCCGGAAAGTACCATGTATACCTCGGAAATCATGTACGTGCTGTTGAAGAAATTTATTGCTTTGAACGCTCCTCACTGCAGGTAGTGAAGCAGGTCAGGAACCGCATGGTAAGTAATATGCCGCTGCACTGCTTAAGGCAAGGTAAGTCATTAGAAGAGTTTTTTTCAGAAGGACAGTCTCGCATTCTTGAAGGGAAAAGCGTCCTGTGCGGTAAGAGAGATTCTTTGGAGCATTTTTCACATGCGCTCTTGCCTAAAACAGAGCGCAGGATTACATTTCCCGAAGTGATGGAAAACGGAGAACTGCTGCCGGAATTTGTAGGAAACATGGATGTCAGGACACTTGCTCGTATTTCTGTCTGTGCCCGTGACGGCTGGGGGATGGAAGGTACAGGAGAGGCGGGGCGGCTTTATCGTCCCGAAGGGTTAGGATTGCCGGAATTTGTTGTTTCTGATGGAAATAGCGGTGTAAACCTGCGTACCCCGAACATTGGATTTCCGTCCGGAGTTACTTTATGTGCCAGCTTTGACAAAACGTTGATAGAACAGGTGGGAAGGATTGTCGGTGAGGAGGCAAAAGAACTGGGAATGCACCTGGTTCTTGCCCCTGCGCTGAATCTGCACCGCAACCCCCTTAATGGCCGGAATCCGGAGTATTTTTCCGAAGATCCATATCTGGCAGGCGCTATGGCAGGGCGGTATTGCAAGGGGCTGGAATCGACGGGAACAGGGGGCTGTTATAAGCATCTTATAGCAAATAATGCGGAGAGCGCCCGTAAGCGGAATCAGAGCCTTCTGTCAGAGAGGGCGGTCAGGGAACTGTATTTTCGGGCATTTGCCTATGCCCTTGAGGAACATGAGCCGGTAAGTGTCATGACAGCTTATAACGCGGTGAATGGCATGTTTACATCCTGCGACCCGGAACTGATACAGGGGTTGTTGTTTGAAGAGTGTGGATTCTGGGGGTTTGTAATGACGGATTGGTGCAGCTATGATTCCGCCGATGTGGCGGAGATGGCTATAGCAGGGAATTCCTGGATCACTCCCGGAAGCGAAGATGATACATATACGAAGCGGATAGAAGAGGCAGTGTCAGACGGCAGGCTTGCGCTGGGACAGCTGCAGGAGAATGTCCTGCGGATGATGAGGGTTCTGGCGCGGTTGAATCAAAATAAAAATGAATGAAGACGAGGAGGAACAAAATGGAAAAACTAAAGGGTGTTAATCTGGGCGGATGGCTTGTTTTGGAAAAGTGGATGGATGAAAATCTCTTTTCCGGTACGGAGGCGATGGATGAGACCTATCTGTGCATAGATCTGGGCAAGGAAAAGGCGAAAGAAAGATTGAAAGTTCACAGAGATGAATTTATCACAGAGAGAGATTTTGAGGATATCTCAGTAAAAGGCTTCAACGCAGTCAGGATTCCGGTTCCTTTCTTCCTGTTTGAAGACGCAGGACCGTATATACATTGCTATGAATATCTGGATAAGGCGTTCCAGTGGGCAGATAAGTACAGCTTGAAGATTCTGGTAGACCTGCATACGGCTCCCGGCGGGCATAACGGCACGGATAATTCCGGAATCTGTGGAATCTGTCTTTGGTCTACGAAGAAAGAATATGTGGAATATACTTTAAACGTGCTGGAGAAGATTGCGGAACGATATGGGAAAAATGAAGCAATGTGGGGAATTTGTGTGCTGAATGAACCGATGTGCAGTGATACGGAAGCAGGAAAGATGCTGAATATCCAGAACTTCACACAATTCTATGTCCCGGTGGACAAGGAGGCAGCCAAAGGAAATACAAATTATACACTGGCTTTTCTGCAGAAATTCTATGTAGATGCCTACACAAGAATACGTAAGCATATGGAGTCTGAGAAATATGTGGTTTTCTGCGATGCGTTTGAACTTGAAATATGGGATGATTTTTTGAAGGGAAATGGTTTTGAAGGGGTCGTACTGGATACACATAACTATCTGATGACGCCGGATATGACGATTTTTAAAGAAAAAAATGCCAAAGTTTATGCAGAATACTTACGTGGTCTCGGAGAAAAAGTGAATGCGGCAGCAAGAAGGCTTCCATTAATCGTTGGAGAATGGAACATCCAGAATCAGGCTGACGGACTTGCGGAGATGGGGAAGGAAGAAAGGGATCACCTTTATACTACGGTAGCAGAAGAATTTCAAAAAGGGATGAGTGAATGCATGGGATGGTTCTATTGGAGCTATAAGGTTCTGATGGGCGGTCTGGACGCGGAATGCGATGACGCGGCACGGTGTGTCAATCATGGATGGCTGAAATTCTAAAGTGGCTGTAAGACGATAAGAGAACCTTTGCTTTTGTTTCTGGCCGAAACGGAGAACAAGACTTTGATAAAGCAAAAGTTCTCTTTTGTTTAGAATAGAAATACTTTTAAACATAGCTGTCACGCTCTTTAGAAGGAGAATGCCCCAATTCTTTTTTATAAACCTTACTAAAATGTGAAGCATTATCATATCCCACCTTAGAAGCTACAATGCTGATGGGAAGCATTGTGGTGATCAAAAGCCGTCTGGCCTCAAGCATTTTGCTTTGCGTGATATATTCCTTCAAAGAGATTCCTTTTTCTGTCTGAAAAAGCCGCGTAATGTAGTCAGAGCTGAGGTGGACAGCTTTTGCGACATCCGTACAAAGAAGCGGCTTATCCAGATTACTGTCCACATATTCTTCAATCGCCGACAGATGATAGGACTGGGATATGGAACTGGGAGCATTGGATTCAAAAAATGCGGTCAATTCTCTCAGATACTCTTGCGCAAGCTGAATATTCAGGAAATTACAGCCCGATGCATGGATAAATTCGTTCAGTGAAGGCAGAGTGTGTGCAGGAAGATGGATCGCTTTTGCCGCGCTATAAGCGGCCTGTAGGTAATCATTGCAGAAAGAAAGCAAGGTTTCATGATTCAAAAGGTTGCCGCGGTTCAATTCCTCCAAATATCCGAATGCGGATTTTTTCGCTTTTTCAGGCTGGTAGTTCATCAAAAACAGGCAGAACAGTTCCAGTTGTTCCGTATTGCACAGGGTAATGGTACTGGAAAGATATTCGGCATGGGTATGGAAAATTCCGGTATTCAGGGAGATATTCTCTGAACATTCCTGAATGATCGCTTTTGCGGACAACGGCAGATCCTGTACGGTACAAGAAGGTGTCACATAGAGGGCGGTGTTGCAGGAAAGTGAACGGTCAAACTCTGCCTGGATCATGGAAAGCCTGTTCTGATCAAAACTCTGTACAGTTTTTGGAACATGATCTCCATAGAGAATGACTTTTATGGAAATATGATCCGGGCAGTAGGAAAATATCCGGCAGCCATAATGGCTGAAGATATCCGTCAACAGTTTTTCCGCGATGTTGTTCCACTCTGAAAAATCAAGAGGTTCATCTTTCCTGTTTATGATCTGGAACATGAAAAGACATGCGTTGGTATCCGGTGTCAGATGGATATTGATTCTTTTCAGAAAATCCAGGATCCAGCCGAGATCGGATGGTTTGCCGCCCATCCAGTCATGCAGGACATTTTTCAGGATATTATTCTTTTGTGTATAGGCCAGTTCACCAAGACGGGCATAGGCGTTTTTTTCCCTGCTGGCCTGAATATGCATAACCGCGCGTAAAACCACCTTTTCCACATCCTCATAGCGGGCAGGCTGAAGGACATAATCAAAAATTCCAAGCTTAATGGCTTCCTGAGCGTACAGAAAGTCTGCGTGGCAGGTTAGAAAGATGCATTCAAATGTATACCCTTCCTTTCTGCACCAGCGGAGAAGGGAAAGTCCATTTTCCGTTGGCATTTCGATATCGCACAGCAGGATGTCTATGGTCCTGTCGGCGATAACGGTACGAGCTTCCAGAGTGTTTAAGGCCGTATAGACATTTTTAATATGAAGCTCTTCCCAGTTGATATTCGATGTTAATGAGGAAATGACACTGATCTGGTCATCTACGATTAATACATTCATTTGGATTCTTTTCCTCCTCCGGCCTGGTCACAAGGAATGAATAACTCGGAACAGGCTTCTTCATGTTGATTATAAAATAAGAGCATTGCTTTGCCTTGGTATGCCAGAGCCATGCGGTAATAAATATTGGAGATGCCTACATGGTAATCATTGTAAAGCTGCCCGGAATCACCCAGATCGTTCAACTGCTTCAAAGCTTCCTCTGAGAAGCCGCCCCCGTCGTCGCTCACAAGGATATTCAGATATCGGCTCCCATCCACCGTAGTATAAGAAGATTTTATGCGTAAAGCTAAGACAGCGGTTCTTTTGGCATGCTTGAGACTGTTTTCGATGAATGTCAGCAGCGACCAGGGAAGGATTCTGGCATCCGTGGTATCTGCGGCAATATCCATGTCAAATCTCAGGAGACGGGAATAATTCATCTGCTGCAGGTGGATATAACTTGTGACAGCGTGTAATTCCTCAGACAGTGTACTCCATTTTTGGATATCCCGAAAAATATAACGGAAATATCTGGACAGCGCAAGCACGATTTCCTCAATCTGCCGACATTGTTTCTTTTCGGCCATACTGTTGATCCCTTTTAAGCAGTTCAGAAAAAAATGCGGACGGATCTGCAGATGCAAATATTGTAATTGCGCCTGCTTTGCCTGAAGCTGATCTTCATAGGATTTTAGTTTCAGCCGTTGAATATCATCCAGCATCTGATTAAAAATTGTGCTGAAATCCTTCAGCTCCTGGATGGATATATTTTCATCCGCCCGCAGTTCCAGATTTCCGTTTCCTACATTTTTCATTGTTTCCTCCAGCTTAGACAGGGGAGTTAAAAAAGTGTGGGAGAGATTAAGCATGATAAACGGCGGCAGGAAAAAAAGCAAGATGATCGCCACCACCAGAAATTTCTGAAAGGGATTCAGCGTACTCCATATGGTTTTATTGGGGATCATAAAACACAAAAACATCTTCTGGTTTGGAAATGCGTATTTTAAGATCCTATATTTTCCAGAGCTGCATGATATCAGCTGTGACCGGTCAGAATTCCATTTGTCAATGATTTCTGAGGGAATATCTGTCTGCGTACTGTAAATATCTCCTTCCTCAGAGGCAAAAAATATCCGCAGGTCATCTTGTGTGGTTGTGGGATTTTGGATGAATTCACTTAAAGAAGGATCCACCATGACTGAAAAAATGGTTCCTTCCAGCCCTGTCGTATAGACCAGTACCGTCCGGTCGGAAAACGGAAAAGGAATCCATGTATTGAAAGTATCTGTATTTTGGGAACCGTTTATAAGAAACTCTTTCAGCTTCTGTTGGTCATTCAAGGCATAATCAATCTGATAGGCTGGATAGTAGTAAGAAAACTCATCTTTATATAAGAAGAAGCCGCCGTATACAGGTTCCTGAGACTGCATGAGCCTGAGAGCATGCATAATATCATATGAGACCAGATGGGTATCCAGTTTTGTCTTGGTATATAAAAACGCTTTAAAGTTCAGATCCAGTCCGGTGAGGTCAGTGGAAAATAAGGTGTATCGTTCGATTTTCTCTTCAAATAAGCTGGCATACTGGTTGAGCTGGTTTTGATATTTTTCAATCGCTTCCGTTTTTTGTTTTTCGAGCGTATAGCACATGAAAAGCAGCAGAAGGATAAGCGCCGGCAGGGTAAATGCCAGAAAAAGAAGAACAAGTATAGATTTGGTACTTTTTATTTTGGGGATATCTGTATTCATTCCTGCCGCTCCCTGGATTTTGTCTGAAATTAACTTGTTAGTAATATATATTATATTCGGATATTTTACAGGAAAGTTAATCGAAAAGCGGAAACAGAACAATAGATGTCAGAAATAGAACAATTATGATGAGGAGTTAGAAAAAGTGTCGGAAACAGAAAAGAATCCGTATGATTTTTAGGAGATACAAAACAGATATTTTGTTAAAATTCTATTAACAGTTAATTGATTCATTATACGAGGAGGAAAAGTATGAAACGAAAAAAACTGATGTCGTTATTGTGTGCGCTCATGTTGTCCTGTATGGCTTTTACAGGCTGCGGTGGGGAAAGTAAAGAAGATGTTTCCGGCGGCAGTACAGGGGGGACAGAGGATGAAGAAGGAATTGTAAAGCTTCGTGTGTGGGGATATGGCGATGCCAAGTCCGATGAACTGGAAAAGGTTTCCGCTGCCATCAGCGATATTACGAGAGAGAAGATCGGGGTTGAGGTGGATCTGTACAGGACAATAGATACAGAGAAGCTGACACTGGCATTGAACAGCGGGGAACCTCTGGATCTGGTATGTATGCAGGCAGTTGACATTCAGTCGAATGTAGAAGCGGGCAACCTGCTGCCGATCGAAGATCTGTATGAAGAGTATGCGGTCAATGCATCGTCTGTGATCAATGATTCGATGCTGAAATCCGGATATATAGGAGAACATATTTATCTGCTTCCGGCAGTCAGGCAAGGGGCTCAGACGATAGGCTTCAGCATACGCAAAGAGATTGCAGAGGAATTTGACCTTGATCTGGATAAGATGTATACCCTGGAGGATATGCATGACGTACTGGTAAAGGCGCAGAAAGCACATCCGGAACTGTCTCCGCTTGTTCCGAGCTGGTCACAGGGCGGAATGTGCCAGCCATTTGCGCTGGAATGGATTTATGGGGAACTGGTAGTTTTGGATGATTTTCAGAGTGAAGATGTGACCTTTAAATGCTTATATGAAACGGATCGTTATAAAGAGTTTATTCATACCATGTATGAATGGAACCAGGAGGGGCTGATCATGCCGGACGCGCTTACAACGACGGACAACAATCCAATTGCAACGGTAGGAGCCGTAGTTTTCAATGATGTCCGACCGGGAAAAGATCTGGAAGATTTTACCCTCCATGGACAGGAAGTAGTATCGGTTCCGCTTGCAAAACCTGTCAGCACTACTCTGTTCGTGAGGGGCTTATGGTCAATCGCGTCCGCATGCGAACATCCGGACAAAGCGATGCAGCTGTATGATCTGATGCTTACGGATCCTGAGATTTCCCAGCTTTTTGTAAATGGGATCGAGGGAGAACATTATGAGTATACGGATGACAGTAAAACATTTATAAAACTGCCGGAAGGCGTGACGGACACCGGGTATACTTCTATTGACTGGATATGGCCAAACAGCAGGCTCACGACACTTTGGGAAGGTGCGGAGACAGACCTGAACGAGCAGAAGGAGGCATTTCTTGAAGAGGCAGAGGTTTCTCCCTGCATGGGATTTGCGTTCAGTTCGGAAAATGTTATGAATGAGATTACCGCGTGTCAGAATGTGGCTGCGAAGTACGTAGATTCCCTGAAGTGGGGCGTCGTAGATCCGGAAGAAGCATATCCGAAATTTATGAAGGAATTGAAGACGGCAGGAATTGATACGATCGTAGAAGAAGCGCAGAAGCAGCATGACGAGTGGAGTAAAGAAGTAGAAGCAAATAATTGACCGAAGCAAAAGGAGGATCCATAGAAGGGCGGTTCGCATAGCGTTTCGTCCTTCTATACAATCAAACTATAAAAAGGATGAACTAAATGAATAAGCAGAGTTTAACAAAAAAATTGAAAAGATTTTGGCCGTTATATGCCATGATGGCTCCGGGATTTATTTATATATTTATCAATAATTATCTTCCGATGCCTGGAATTATACTGGCATTTAAGAAATACAACTCCAGAGATGGGATCTATGGAAGCCCATTTGCCGGTTTTAAGAATTTTGAATTTTTGTTTAAGACCGGAGACGCATGGATCATAACCAGAAATACCGTGCTTTATAATCTGGTATTCATTGTTTTGGGGACGGTAGCTGCTATTGCAGTAGCGATCGTGCTGAACGAGATCCGATCCAAAACTACAAGAAAGATTTATCAGGTCTGTATTCTCGTGCCATATCTTGTTTCTATGGTAATCGTCAGCTATCTTGTCTCTGCGCTTTTAAGTGACGCAAATGGCTTTGTGAACAAACAGATCCTGGAAAATCTGGGACAGAGCGGGATATCCTGGTACAGTGAGCCAAAGTATTGGCCGGTCATACTTACGCTGGTTTCCATCTGGAAGGGAGTCGGATATAACAGTATCATGTATTTTGCCATGATCGTTGCCATCGACCGTACATATTATGAGGCGGCAAAGGTAGACGGCGCAAGCAAATGGCAGCAGCTTGTACATATCACCCTGCCGGGGATCAAATCCACCATAGTTATCCTTACTTTGATGAATGTGGGAAGAATCTTCTATTCTGATTTCGGCTTGTTCTACCAGGTGCCTATGAATTCCGGGCCGCTGATCAATGTGACGAATACGATAGATACTTATGTATACAGAGGTCTGATGGAGTCCTCGAATCTGGGTATGACTGCTGCCGCAGGCTTATATCAGTCACTGGTGGGATTTGTGCTTGTTGTCGCGGCGAACTATGTTGTGAATAAGATTAATTCGGATAGTGCGCTGTTTTAAAAAGGAGACGAATAATGAAAAAGAAAGAAAAAAGATTTCAATTTTGGATGAATCTGATATTGATCATATTATCAGTGTTTTGCGTGTTTCCATTTATACTTATGTTTATGGCGTCAATTACCGAAGAAACTGCGTTGAGTATAAACGGATACTCCTTGTTCCCTTCTGAATTTGATTTTGAGGCGTACAAATATCTGCTGGCAGATTCTACGATTCTCTTTAATGGATATAAGGTGTCCATTCTGGTAACGGTGATCGGAACGGTTGTAAATCTGGTTTTAACCACACTTTTTGCATATCCGCTGTCCAGGAAAAATCTGCCCGGGAAAAAATTATTTTCCTTTTTCCTGTTTTTTACCATGCTTTTTAATGCCGGACTAATCCCGTCCTATATGATGTGGACCAGGACGTTCCATATCCAGAATACATATGCCGCGCTGATCGTTCCGAATCTTTTAATGGGAGCATATAATGTGATCATGATGAGGACATTTCTTTCGTCCAGCATACCGGATGAAGTGATTGAAGCGGCGAGAATTGACGGAGCCGGTGAATTCCGGATCTTATCCAGGATCGTAGTGCCTATGGCAAAGCCGATCATCGCTACACTTGCAATGCTGGTAGGACTTGGTTACTGGAATGATTGGATGAACGGCCTGTACTATTTAAATGACGACAACCTTTATAGTGTACAGGTTCTTCTGACCAAAATTATGCGGAATCTTGACATGGTACGTGTCAATGCAGCGGCAGGCGGAGGGAGCCTGGGAGCCATGCCTACCATGTCACTTCGGATGGCGATCGCTGTTATGGGAATCATTCCTGTCATGCTTGTGTATCCGTTCCTTCAGAAGTATCTGGTGAAGGGAATTACAGTAGGTTCGGTAAAAGGATGACTATGCGTGTCTGTCCTGAAAAGTTACAATGAAACTTATAATGGAAGCGGGATTGGAGTACGGCAGGGTCA
>OFFF01001852.1_pt1 | contig 12779 bp, 12 predicted proteins | sample 1521301 | NCBI WGS metagenome assembly OFFF01 (sample SAMEA3504101, study PRJEB24116) | mouse gut metagenome | biome: mouse gut; feature: mouse-associated habitat; material: faeces | place: Denmark | collected 2011
CATTGCAATAGCTTGCATGCAGACAAGCCATTGGATTGCAACCGCACAGGTGGAACAATTTTCCGAAAATGGAACAATTTTATGGGTGCAGCCGGTTCGGGCCCCGGAAGAGGAACATCGCGTCCTTGATGCCCAGGTTCAGCAGAAGCATGGTCAGCCGGTCTATGCCGATGCCGAAGCCGCCATGGGGCGGGCAGCCGTATTTGAAGAATTCCAGATAAAATCTCACATCCTCCTCAAGCCCTTTTTCTGCGGCCTGCTTTTTCAGGACATCGTAACGGTGCTCTCTCTGAGCTCCGGTGGTGATCTCCACGCCCCGCCAGATCAGGTCGTAGCCCATGGGGACGCCATTCTCGTCGCGCATGTGATAGAATGCCCTCTTTTCCGCATCAAAGCCTGTCACAAAGAGGAATTCGTGCCCATAGGTCTGCCGGACCCATCTGTAGCTGAGTTGCTCCGCCCATGTAGTCAGGTCGCCTTTCTCGGATTCGTCTACGGTATAGCCGTATTTTTTCTCCAGTTCTTCGTATAGATCGGCCAGGTCGATGGTGGGGAAGGGAAGGGTGGGGACGATGACATCGGTGCCGAAGGTCTCCTTGATCCGGCTGCCGAACCTTTGGCTGATCTCCCCCAGCATGTGGGTCAACAGCTTCGCCTCCATGTCCATGACGTCCTGGTAAGAATCGATGTAGCTGAATTCCAGGTCGAAGCCCGTGAATTCGGTGGTGTGGCGGTTGGTATTGGATTTCTCCGCACGGAATACAGGGCCTACCTCAAAAATGCGTTCAAAGCCGCTGGCCATGGCCATCTGCTTATAGAACTGGGGGCTCTGGGCCAGGTAGGCGTTCCGGTCGAAATATTTGACCTCAAACACATCAGCCCCGCTTTCGCTGGCAGCGCCGATCAGCTTGGGCGTATGGATTTCCAGGAAATTCTGGTTCAGCAGAAACTGGCGCATGGAGTTCACCATGGCGGTCTGGATCTGGAACATCAGCTGGTTCTCATCGGTCCTTAGATCGATCCAGCGATAATCGATTCTCTGGTCGATGCTGGAGCGCTCTACCGCCTTTTTCTTCTTCGTGGCCGGGATGGCTTTCCGGGCGATGGGAAGGGCTTCCGCCACAGATTCGATCCGGATGCTTTCCGGAATCACCTCCACGCCGTTCAGTTTGACGTAATCATTGGGGGTCACGTTTCCGATGACCGAAATGACGGAATCCTCCGACAATTGGGCTATGGCGGGGCACAATTCGGGATGGGCCTCTTTCTCTATGGTGATTTGTATCTTTCCGGTGATGTCCTTCAGGACGATGAATGCCATGTTTTTGCTGTCCCGAAGATTGTCCACGAAGCCCTGTACCAGAATTCTGCGGCCGACAGCAGAGACGGCGTCCGAAACATATGTTCTCTCCATTGCTTTCTTACCTCCAGATTTTTCTCAATTGTAGCAGACTTCCCGGGGTTTTGCAAGGTTCAATGCGGTTCTAAGGGGCGCGGCGGGAGCGAAGAAGATTATAATTAGATAGAAATATGGAAGATTTTATGGTAGAATAGAATGCGGAAGGCCTCTGGCGGCAGAGGCGGAAATGCCAATCACTAATTTTAACAGCATCTGCCCAGGAGCTGTCGGTAGCCGACTCCTTAAATTCCTTAGGAATTGTCGGAAAATAACTGATGCAACTTGTTTAGGAGAAAGCCCAGAAATACAACGAAAACGGCTATAAACTCGCATCAGTTATTTGTAGACAATTCCTTATGGCCGGGTGCCGGGCGGAGCAGATGCGGAACTGTAAATAGGAGGTATGCATATATGGCATGGTATGATGAGGCGGTATTTTATCACATTTATCCGCTGGGGCTCACGGGCGCGCCGAAGGAGAATTCCTACGGGGAGCCGGTGCATCGTGTGAACATGTTGATTCCATGGATATCCCATGTGAAGGAAATCGGCTGCAACGCGATTTATATCGGGCCGCTTTTCGAGTCGGTGGGACATGGATATGAGACCACGGACTACAGGAAGCTGGACAGCCGTCTGGGGACGAATGAGGATCTGAAAGCCTATGTGGCGGAATGCCACAGGCAGGGGATCCGGGTCATCCTGGACGGCGTGTTCAACCACACGGGGCGGGATTTCTTCGCGTTCGCGGACATCAGGAAGAACAGGGAGAATTCTCCCTACAAGGATTGGTACTGTAACGTGAATTTCTGGGGGAACAACCAGTATAACGACGGCTTCTCCTATGAGAACTGGGGCGGCTATGACCTGCTGGTGAAGCTGAACCAGAAAAACCCTGCGGTCAGGGATTATATCGGGGATGTGATCCGGTTCTGGGTCAGCGAGTTCGATATCGACGGCATCCGGCTGGACGCGGCGGATGTACTGGATTTCGATTATATGAAAGCCCTGCGCCGTGTGGCGGATGAGGTGAAACCGGAGTTCTGGCTCATGGGCGAGGTCATCCATGGGGACTATACCCGCTGGGTCAATGAGGGGACGCTCCATTCCGTCACCAATTATCATCTGCACAAGGCGCTGTACTCCGGGCACAATGACCACAATTATTTCGAGATAGCCCACACGGTGAAGCGCCTCTACGGCATGGGGGGCAACCGTCCGGACGGGTTGAAGCTGTATAACTTCGTGGACAATCATGATGTGGAGCGGATCTATACGAAACTGAACAACAAGGCGCACTTTGCCCCAGTGCATGTGCTCCTCTATACATTGCCCGGTGTGCCCTCGGTGTACTACGGGTCGGAATTCGGGATAGAGGGCAAAAAAGAACGGTATTCCGATGATTCCCTTCGCCCGGCCCTTTCCCTGTCCGATTTCGCCGGCGCATTGGAGAAGAATCCCTGCACCGGCCTGATTGCGGCGCTGGGCAAGGTGCGCCAGAAGGTGAGGGCCCTTTCCTACGGCGATTATCAGGAACTGCTTTTGCGGAACCGCCAGTATGCTTTCTCCAGGAATTATGAAGGGCAGTCTGTCCTTGTGACGGTGAACAATGACGACAGCGATTACGTCATGACTCTGCCCGCCGGGAATGCGGCGGAGTATATCGGGGCGCTTTCGGGCCAGAAGGTGAGCGTGGCGGGAGGCAATATCGCTGTGAACGTGAAAGCCAATTCCGGAGAGATTTGGGTGCCTCTGACAGAGGACTGGACCCAGGAAGGGCCGGCGCAGGATTCTGCCGGCAAAGCGGGAGCGGCGGAGCGCGGCGAGACCGAAGGAGCGGCGGAGAAGCCGGCTGTGGAAGAGAAAGGGGCGCAGGCCGCTGATTCCGAAGGGGCTGCCAATTCCGTAGGACAGGAAGGGAAGGACGAAGCCGCCTGCGGAAGCGGATGCGGACAGACCCAGGGTGCTGTATCCGCGGACGGACGCGTGGCCGGGGAGAAGGCTGCAGCGGGAGAAAAGACTGCCGCAGAGGGCGGAACCGGCGCGGCAGAAAAGGCTGCCGCGGAAGGAAAAGCCGTTACCGGGAAAAAGCCCGGTGCCGCAGAAAAGGCCGCAGCAGGGACGACAGCCGCCGAAAAGGCCCCTGAGAAAGCGGACGCCGCCTGTGAGGAAGCCTTTGAGAGAGGGAAGATTGCGGGCCTGCAGGAGGCGATTCTGGCGATCATGGAGAAGAACGGCTCCGTCACGGACCAGATGCGCAGAGACGTAAAGGAGAATGTGTACCACGATTCCCTGATTGCCTGGGTGAAGAGCTTCCGCTGAGGGGCTCAGCCGCCGCATCGTAAATATTTTGACATCCATTGACAGGAATGTTATCTAAAAAATCGCCAAATAATCAGACCCACTCCCGCATTCGCAAAACTCGCGCTTGCGTCTACATTCGCTGCCGCGTTTTGCTCATTTGGAAGTGGATTGCAACCGCACAAGTGGAAAAATAGGGTGATTTTTTTGAGATAGGGTCTGGAAGCCTTATAAAATGGGGGCTAAAGATTCCGGGAAGTTATCATAACAAAAAGGAGGAACGAATCATGTCACATCAATCGAACATTTCCGCCCAGGAGGCACTGGGCAAATTACAGAAGGGGAACCAGGCATACCTGACAGCCTCCGCAGGCACAGGGGACATCTCCCCCGAAATCCGCAAGGACACCTGCGAGAACGGCCAGCATCCCTACGCGATTGTAGTCACCTGTTCGGACTCCCGCGTGATTCCCGAGAGCATCTTCTCCGCGGGCATCGGGGAGCTGTTCACCATCCGGGTAGCGGGAAATGTCATGGACGACAATCAGCTGGGCAGCGTGGAGTACGCAGCGGACCATCTGGGCTGCAATCTGGTGGTAGTCCTGGGCCACACCCACTGCGGCGCGGTAGGCGCAGCCATCGGCGGCGGCGCGGGGGGCTTCATCAAGTCCATCACGGATGAAATCATGGCCGCCATCGGAAGCGAGAAGGACGACTACAAGGCCTGCTGTCTGAACGTGGACAACAGCGTGAAGAAGATTCAGGAGAATATCCATATCCCCGGCCTGAAGGCCATGGGGGCCGTCTATCATATCGATGACGGGCATGTGGAGTTCAAGGAACAGTAAAAGGAAAGAGATTCGCCGGGCAGGCCGTCTGTCCCCAACGCGGGAGGGCGGCTTGCCTGCTTTTTTCCGGCAGACGAGCACAGTTCCTTAATATTTTATCAATAAGGCTTTAAGATACCATTAGGATATTCCTTCGGCGCAGGGTGTAAAATGCCAGAAGGCAGCATTCCAGAACAGGCTGCCGGAAAGAAGGAATCGGATATGAGACATGGAAAAGGCATCGCGGCGGCCCTGTGCGCGGCAATTCTGGCAGGTGCTCTTGGCGGGTGCGGGAAACAGGACACGAAAGACGGCGGCCTGGAGCAGCAGAAGGGCCGATGGGTAGAGACACAGGAGGAGCTGCCGGAGGAACTGGAAGACTGGACGCTGCAGAACATATTTTCCACGGCGGGAGAGATACATCTGCTGGCCTCCAGGCAGGAGGGCGGAAAGACCCTTTTCAGCGAGTGGGCGGGAAAGGAGGACGGCTTTGCCGATGTGACGGAGGGCTGGCTGGCGTCCCTGGAGCTGGACTGCGGGGAATGGTTCGAGGTGCAGCTGATGCAGAGCGGAAGCGGCACGCAGTATCTCTATGCCGGTTATGTGGCGGACGGCGAAGAGGATTTCAAGGGGCATCTGTGGAAAGGCCAGGGAGAGCAGATTTGGGACATCACGCCCGCCAAATGGACAGTCCTCAATGAGGAATGGGGGATGTACGAATGGCCTCTGGGCCTGGCTGCGCAGAAGGACGGCACATTGACGACGCTTTCTTACCTGTCCGTAGATGTGCTGTCCGGAACCGACGGGAGCGTGCTGTCCAGCGAGCCTCTGTCCGGCCAGTATGAGAAGCCCCTGGTGTCAGACGGGGAAAATGTCTATCTGTGCGCCTCGGGAAGCTCCGGCATCCAGGTGGAAAAGCGGGGCAGCAACCCTGAGACCATTTCCCTTCCCGCGGGGGCTGCAGAAGGCGTGAACCTGTGCGCGGCGGCGGACGGCACTTTGGTCACGGCAGGCGGGGAGGGCATTTTCCGACGAAGGGCGGGAGAGAGCGATTGGGAGAAGCTGCTGAACGGCTCGGAGACGGACCTGGCCCTGGCGGGCTGCTGGTGCATCGGCCTGGCTATGCTGGAAAACGATGATATCTATGCGCTGTACCGCGAATCGGAAGGCGGCGGGAAGCTGAACCGATATGCCTATGACCCGGAGGCGGTCATCGAAGTGACTCAGGAACTGAAGCTGTACACCGTATTCGACAGCTCTCTCCTGCAGCAGGCGGCAGTCCTATACCATAAAGAGCATCCGGAGGTGCTGATCACCATAGAATCCGCCTATCCCGCTTATTATGATGACGAGACGGACTACAATGCTGTCTACCAGTCGCTCAACACCATGCTGATGGGGGACGACGCGCCGGATATCCTGGTGATGGACCATCTGGACATGGATTCTTTTACGGAAAAAGGGCTGCTGGTGGACATCGGGGAGGTGGTGAATCCTCTGGAGGAGAGCGGGGAGCTCCTGCCCGGTATTACGGGCGCCTATGTGCGGGAGGACGGACACAGATATGTGGTGCCCCTGCAGTTCGGATTCACCATGGCCCTGGGGAGGGACATCGGGGAGGCGGACATGGCTTCGCTGGAGGCTCTGGCACAGTTCCTGTCGGGGGCACAGGACAGTTATCTGGGCCCGCAGACCGTGAGCGAGCTGGTGGATAAGTTCTATCCCTATTTCTGCGGGGACATTGTAAAAGAGAAGCGGCTGGATAAGGAGACCCTGGCCGGAAAGCTGGAATGCCTGAAGAAAATCGCGGACAACTGCGGGATGGTGGATTCCCGGGAGAAAGGGGAGCGCGCTTACAATATGTGGAATCTGGCCTCCCAGGCGAAGCTGGCCTTCAGCGAGGCCGACGGATTCAAGAACTGCATGTTCCCCATAGCCATGGCGGAGCACATCAAGGGAAGCTTCACGGCCTATGAGAACAGCTTCGTTCCCACCCTGCAGACAGGCATATGCGCCAAGAGCCCCTATCAGGATACGGCCATGGACTTCCTGAGGCTGGCGCTGTCCGGAAGCATACAGGATACAGATTATTACAGGGGCTTTCCTGTGAACAGGGCCTCTCTGGAAAAGCAGGTCCATGAAGACCGGTCGGAAGCGGAGGCCGAGACTTCCATAGAGACGGACGACGGAGAAGCGGTGTTCATCATCAGGGACTATTCCGAAGAGACGGCGGACAGACTGCTGGCCCTGTGCCAGGCTTTGGATAAGCCGGTCAAAGAGGATGAAAAGATACGGGAAGTGCTGATAGAAGCCCTGGACGGGTACCTGAAGGGCAGCCAATCCCAGGAGGACACGGTACAGAAGATAGAGGACGGGCTGAAGATGTACCTGGCAGAGTGAGCGCGGGGGCTCAGTGCAGGGATGGCGCAAGCTTAAGCCGGTGCCATTGTCTCTGGTGATACAGGGAATGTGGGATGCATAGGGGTTCACTGGGAAAGGGGAGGCTCACTGCCCTGGCGGCAGGCGCTGCAGTATCCGTACAGCTCCAGCTTATGTCCCGTGACCGTGAAATCCTCCATGCCCTTCTCCAGGTGGATGTGGGCAAAGGGGCAGCTCTGCAGGGGGATGCGGTTGTGGCACTTCAGGCAGATGGCGTAGTGGGTATGGCCTCCCCGGTTCAGTGAATAGACTACAGAACCATCTTCCATCCAGACGGTCTTTTCCGCCAGACCTTTTTCCTCGAAGGCGGCCAGGATGCGGTAGATGGTGGAGACGGCGTATTGCCCGTCTGCTCCGTCCGCCGCCACCCGCTGGTAGATCTGTATGGCGCTTAAAGGCTCAGGCGCTTCCCACAGCACCTTGTAGACGCTTTTTCTCTGCCTGGTCCATTTCAGGCCCTGGGGATATCGGATGTCCTCCCCGCAGTCGGCATAGGGGATTTCCCCGGAAAGTGTCTTTTGTCTGTTATGCAGTTCCATGTCCGTTCCTTTCTGTCATCTGAGGTCTGTCCGTGCGTTTCCAAGTGCCGCGGCCGTCTCCGTGAAGCCGTGCGTTTCGTCTACAGATAACGAATACAAGTTCATGGCAGCGTTTGCTGTATTTTCGGGCTGCATGTGTATCCGAAGAGCTTCTGCCTGTGTTTTCGCCCCCCCGTCATTTCAGGAAAAGGCCGATCAGGATTCCGGCCACCACGCCGATGCCGTAAAGCAGCGCCAGAATCTTCAGGTTCTCCCGCCTGTCATGATTGACGCGGAACAGCACCAGAAGCCCCACCCCGGAGCCGGACAACAGGCCTGCCATGGCGGCTCCCAGGCTTATGGATTCGGACAGGTACAGCTGCGTGATGACCACGGAGCCGGCGCAGTTGGGAATCAGCCCCACCAGCCCTGCCAGCACAGGAGCCAGCACCGGCTTGTCCAGGAGCAGGTTCGCCAGCGCATCCTCCCCGGCGAAATGGAGAATCAGGTTCAGCACCAGGTTCACCGCCAGGATGAACAGGGCAATCTTTGCCGTGTGTGCCAGGGCCGAGCGGAAGATGCCTTTCTCGCAGTGGCAGTGCTCCTGCTCGCAGATGTCATGGATGTGTTCCCGCCCGGTATCCTTTTTCCGCCAGAGCAGGTCTATCGCAAGGCCCGCCGCCATGCCAATGGCAGCCTTTGCCGCCAGCAGCTGCAGAATCATGCCCATAGGGGCGCGTTCCGATATGAGGATGGGCAGCATCTCGTCCGATGTGGACAGATAGATGGCCATCAGGGTTCCCAGAGTGATGAGCCGTCCCGCGTACAGATTGGAAGCGGCGGCGGAGAAGCCGCACTGGGGGACGGCGCCAAGCAGCCCTCCCGCAACAGGGGCAAGATGGGCCAGCACAGGATGCCCGGAGCCTGACCGACCATGGGATGAGGACTTTGTGCCGGGGCGACGGATCAGCTTCGACGCCCGCTCGCCGGTCTTATGCTCCAGGTACTCCATGGCCAGATAGGCCAGGAATAAAAACGGAATCAGCTTCACGCTGTCCAAAAGGGAATCTACTATCAAATCCAGCATAACATCAGCCTTTCCTGAGAATGCCCTGGCATTCCGCAACTCCGGATATGAAATCGCATCCAGGCGCATCGGTTGCATCGGACAGTTATAGGTGTATAAATGCCAAATGCAATAATCGTGGCCGCAAATGCAAATGCGACTCATTCGCAACTAGGACTATAGCACATTTGCCGGCGATTTGTCAACTGAAAATGGTAACTGCCAGGTCAGAAAAAAGATTCGGAAGAACACTTCCGCAGAAGAGATTGCAGAGATACTGGAAGAAGGGCCTATTTCCATTGCCCGGATCTGTGAACTGATCCGGAACCACCCCGACTGGGATGACGAGAGAATTGGCAGTGAGATGAGGGAATGGGAGAAGAACATGAATCCTGGCTGAACGGAAAGAATGCCTGCGGAAAGAGTTCCGGGAAAAGGAGGATTATGCCTATCTCGGAGGTGACAGCCGCTGGCAGGGGCTGGTGGGATAATTGTATTTTTTAGCTGTATCATTTACCGGAAAACGGGAAGAATCATAGGAGGAGCCGTCGGAAGACGATGCCCCGAGACCGAAATCTAAGGAACGGAAAGGTGATGACGGTGATGATATCATTTCTGGAGATGGTGCAGCAGTATCCGATCGGGTCGAAGATAGAACTGCCCAGGGAAGGCCGGAAGACAGAGAAGCAGCAGGAAGTGGTAGGATACGAATACTATAACGGGACAGGCTATCTGGTCTTCGGGAATCAGGAAAGAGTGGACGTGGAGAGAATCATCAGCGCAAGCCGGCCATATCTTCACTGAATCTTAATTTTTCCACAATAGAAAAATAAAATATGAAATCCTCCTGCCTTTATAATGATTTATAGGAAAAGGCAGGAGGGATTTTTTATGGTGGACTGTTATGACAGGGCAAGAGGGAATAAACGAAAAAGCATATACAGAGAGACGGAAACAGGGATACGAGGGCGCAGGGAACCGGGAAGAAGGTACGCCGATGGAAGGTACGCCGATGGAAGGCCAGCCGGGAAAAGAAACAGCCAATCTATCAGTCCGGCCCGGAAAAAGATGCGGCAAAAGCAGCGCAGGGACAGGATGGTCAAGCGATTCTGCACGTTAGCGGCAGAACTGGCGCTGTGCCTGACTATCCTGGCGGCAGTGAGGGGCGCATGGAACGCTTCGGACAAGTCGGAGAGCGCCTCCCTGTGGACTGGGGTGGCAGCAGGCGATGAAGGCGACGAGAACCGCCGGGCGGATGCCGGAGGAGTGCCTCTCAGCGCGGGCGACCTGTATCCCGACATGGACCTGACGGGCTATCCGGAGGATATGATCAAACTTCTGGAACTGAACCAGGAGGCCATGGACTATATCAAAGACTATCCGAACCGGGCGCAGTATCAGAATCAGCCCATCGACCTGTCCGGGGACGTCCGCGGCGGGGAAGTGCCCTTTCTGATGCAGTGGGACAGGCGCTGGGGCTATGACGCATATGGCGACGACATGATCGGCCTGTCCGGCTGCGGGCCCGTCTGCCTGGATATGGCGTATCTGTACTTTACGGGGGACACCGCCATGACGCCCAGGAATATGGCAGTGTTCGCCTATGACAACGGATACTATGCGGACGGCGGAACCAGTTGGAGCCTATGGACAGAAGGAGCAGCGCAGCTGGGGCTGAGCGGAGAGGAACTGCCCCTGGACGAAAACCTGATGAAGCAGACGCTGGACGGCGGCGGACTGATTGTCTGCAGCATGCGTCCGGGAGATTTCACCACTACCGGGCATTTCATCCTGATTCGGGGATATGATGAGAACGGCTTCTATGTAAATGACCCCAACCGCAGAAGCAACAGCGAAAAACAGTGGGATTACGGCACTCTGCGGTATCAAATCAAGAATCTCTGGGCGCTGCAGAAATGAAGGACAGCGATAATTCTTCCGCAGGGATGGATTTTCTGCCGATTCATGGTATAATGACCTTATTCAAGGCATGGGGCGGCCGGATGGCCATAAGTACCATGAGCGTTGCTGGGCTCATGGTATAATGACCTTATTCAAGGCATGGGGCGGCGGATTTTCGTGGTGGACTTAGGGCTGGACAGAGTGTTCATTTATGACCGGGACGATGTCGGCAAGGGTCTGAGAGACACCGGGAAATATCTGTCATTTCCGGCAGGTGCGGGCCCCAGGCACCTGGCATTCCATCCCCGGATGTCCGTCATCTACGCCGCCTGTGAGCTGGACAACAAACTGGCAGTCGTCCGGGAAAAGGAGGGGGAATATGTCCTGGAAAGCATTCTGCCCACTTTGCCGGAGTCTTATAGAGGTGAGAATACAGCAGCCGCCATCCGGATCTGGAACGGCCTGCTGATGGTCAGCAACCGCGGCCATGACAGTATAGCGGTCTATTCCCTGAAAGAAGACGGCGGCGCGGCGCTGGAGCAGATTGTCCCCACAGGCGGAAAGATTCCGAGAGATTTTGCCGTCATGGGGGAATATGTGGCAATCGCCAACCAGGGCTCCGATGAGATTACGGTACTCCGGATGAATCCGGGGACGAAGCTTCTGGAACAGACGGGCATATCCGTGCCCATGTCCCGCCCCACCTGTATCTGCCCGGTTTCGCCGTAAAAGCGCCAATCGCCATAACTTGCCATAACTGCCATAACTTGGTTCCGCAACAGGCTTGTATCCAAAAGGGGGATGTGATATAATCTTTTCATACCATAGTATAATGTGTCCATATTCCTGGGAGGAAACGCCGAATGGCATAACTACTATGTGCGATGCTTTGCGCATAGTATAATGTGTCCATATTCCTGGGAGGAAACGCCGAATGGCATAACTACTATGTGCGATGCTTTGCGCATAATATAATGTGTCCATATTCCAGGGAGGAAACGCCGAATGGCATAACTACTATGTGCGATGCTTTGCACATAGTATAATGTCTTTACGTAAGACAGGAAGCGGCCGAATGGGGAGGAACGAGTATGAATCTGGTGATTACCATGAGTCGGAGGTTTGGAACCGGTGCCAGCGCGATCGCGGCGGAATTGTCCGGGAAGCTGGGTATTCCGGTGTATGACAAAGCGTACATAGAGCATGAGCTGGAAGGCCATAGCTATGCGGACGAGACGGAGTTGATACGTGAGCTCGCGTCCAAGCCCTGCATCATCCTGGGACGCTGCGCTTCGGAAATCCTGCGGGATCAGGGGAATGTGTTCAACATCTATGTCTGTGCCGACAAGGAGGATCGCATCCGCCGTGTCATGAGCCAGAAATCCTTGCCCTACGAAGAGGCGAAAGCCATGCTGGAGGAGAACGACAGAGCCCGCAGCGAGTACTACTATAGGAATACCGGAAAGGTCTGGGGAGATGTGAACAACTATCACATGATACTGGATACCTCCCAGTTCGGGATAGAGAACTGTGCAAATATCCTGATGAAGTATTTTGAGCGGATTGAAGTCATATAGGACAAAGCAGCGCGAAAAACGTGCAAAGGAGCAGCCTGAGGGCAGCTTTTTTACGTGAGATTATCTTATGATATGGCAATATGTAGGATATTGTGTTATAGTGAAAAGTGAAGAGGATACATTACAAGCTGTTTGAGGCTGATTGAAATTGGATGAAAAGGATGAAAGAGATGGTGGAATTTATAATAGGAATTTTGACTGTTCTTGTTGCATATTTTTTAGGGATTTTCTTAGCTGTTAAACTAAATTGGCCGGATGCTCCAACGGTGGTTGCAATAGCTTTTATGGGAAGCGAAATCCTGTGGAATATCAGACATAAGAGAGGGGATGACCAGAAATAGGAGATTATAAAAAAGTGGGTGTTAGTCAATAAATATGCTGGCATCGTCCCATAGAACCACTAAGTTGTAGTCGCCGATATTCTGCACAGTTCTCTGCTGGAGGGCTTTGCACGGTTCGCAGTTTCCGCCACAGCCCTACCATCTCGCCGGATGCCGGTACAGATTGCGACATATTGATTTGAGCTTCAGCATTTTGCAGCTTTGGCACCATGTTTGCGTACATATCGGCGGCTTCTTTGGGAAGCGGCTTTATGAAAATATCAAAAATCACCTTTCTGTTGTTAAAAACTACAGAGAAAGGCGATTTTTTGTGTCAGTTTCAGTGGATTCTATTTTTAGCTTTTATTATGTATTCACACCAGTTTACAACTTTTGAATATTTTTAAAGCCTGACAATATATAGCCCTCA
>OFFF01001853.1_pt1 | contig 12775 bp, 15 predicted proteins | sample 1521301 | NCBI WGS metagenome assembly OFFF01 (sample SAMEA3504101, study PRJEB24116) | mouse gut metagenome | biome: mouse gut; feature: mouse-associated habitat; material: faeces | place: Denmark | collected 2011
CCCCCCAGCCCGCCCCAGCTCCCGAGCCCAAGGTTATCAACGCCCAGCCGGCCCGGATGCAGCCGTTGGATGCGGAGGCCAAGCTGGGCCCGGAGCAGAAGCAGAACCTGGACCTGATCATGACCGTCCCCCTGGAGGTGGCGGTGGAGATCGGCCGCACCCGCCGGAAGATTCAGGACATCCTGTCCTTCTCCAAGGGCTCACTGGTGGTTTTGGACAAGTTGGCCGGCGACCAGGTGGACCTTCTGGTCAACGGCCAGTGCGTCGCCAAGGGCGACGTGGTGGTCATCGACGACAACTTCGGCATTCGAATCACCGAGATCCTGCAAAAGCCGGACATCAACGAGTTGATCCAGGGATAGAACCAGATCCCAGACCTTACATGAAAATAAAAGTAAAATTGTAAAAAGGATGGTTACTATGGCTAAGATTATGATGGTTGACGACGCTGCGTTCATGCGCAAGGTCATCAAGGACACCCTGAGCAAGGCCGGCTACACCGATCTTCACGAGGCTGAGGATGGTGCGATGGCTGTGGAGAAGTACAACGAGCTGAAGCCCGACCTGGTGCTGATGGACATCACCATGCCCAACATGGACGGCCTGGAGGCCTTGAAGGCCATCCGCGCCGCCGACCCCAACGCCAACGTGGTGATGTGCTCCGCCATGGGCCAGGAGACGATGGTAATCGACGCCATCCGCTCCGGCGCGAAGGACTTTATCGTCAAGCCCTTCAAGCCCGAGCGCGTGCTGAAAACCGTCACCTCCATTGTGGGCGACCCCTGATATGCAGTCCCTTCTCTCCGCCCTGGGCATGCTGCTGGCCGTCCTGCTGGTGCTGGCCGGCGCTTACGCCTTTACCAACTGGGCGGGCAAAAATCTGGGCGGCTTCGGCTCCGTCCTGGGCGGAAGCGGCCAGATCGAGGTGCTGGACCGGGCCGGCGTTGGCAAGGACCAGGCCCTGCTGGTGGTCCGGGCCGGACAGCGCTACCTGCTGATCGGCAGCTGCCCTGCGGGGCTGACCCTGCTGGCCGAGCTGACCCGGGAGGAGGGGGAGAACTGGAAGCCCTCCGGACCCCAGGCGGGGGCGGAGGGAAAGCGCTTCACGGACTTCCGCGCCCTGTTGGGAAGGCTGAGGGAAAAAGACAATGACTGACTACAGGGCCGCGAAACGAGGTGGGGAAGAATGCTGAACGACGCGCTGATCAATGTAAACGGCGAAAGCGTACAGACGCTGGAGATACTGTTTTTCACCACGGTCCTGGCGCTGCTCCCCTCGCTGGTCATCATGATGACCTCCTTTACCCGGTATATCGTGGTGTTCTCCTTTACCCGCACCGCCATGGGCACCCAGCAGACCCCGCCTAATATGGTGCTGGTGGGGATGGCTCTGATCCTGACCCTGTTCACCATGACGCCCACCCTGAACGCCGTCAATGAGGAGGCTTTCCAGCCCTATCAGGCTGAGGAGATCACGCAGATCGAGTTCTTTCAGCGGGCCCAGGGCCCCTTCAAGCGGTTTATGGCCCACTCCACAGAGCTCCAGAGCCTGGCGCTGTACTGCAACATGTCGGGCACCCCCGCGCCGGCTGACGAGGAGGAGGCCGTCCAGCTCCCACTGACGGTGATCATCCCAGCCTTCGTCACCTCGGAGCTGAAACGGGCCTTCATCATCGGCTTCCTGCTCTATATCCCCTTCGTGCTCATCGACATGGTGGTGGCTTCCACCCTGATGTCTATGGGTATGGTTATGCTTCCGCCCTCTATGATCTCCACCCCCTTTAAGCTGCTGCTCTTTATCATGCTGGACGGCTGGCAGCTGCTGTTTGCCACCCTGGCGAGCGGCTTCACGTAAGGAGGCAGTATGAATATTGATCAAGTGACAGAGGTGGTGCGGGAAGGCGTCTGGGTGGCCCTAAAGCTGGGCGGCCCCATGCTGATCCTCAGCATGATGGTGGGCGTGTTCATCGCGATTTTCCAGGCCGTGACCCAGATCCACGAGCAGACCCTCTCCTTTATCCTCAAGCTGACAGTGGTAATCCTGGTCCTCCTCGTCGGGGGGGGCTGGATGATGGAGACGCTGTTGGAGTACGCAAGAAAGCTCTTTGCCCTGATGGCCATGCGGTAGAGGAGGAAAGGACCATGGACTGGCCCCAGCTGACCCTGTTTATGTTGATCGCGGGCCGGATGACCGGCTGCGTGCTCTTCAACCCCCTGCTGGGAAGGCGGGGCGTCCCCGGACTAATCAAGGCGGGGCTGATTTTGCTGCTGACCTTGTGCGTCTTCCCCCTGTCCACCCTGCGGACCCCGGTGCCCCAGACTGTGATGGGGCTGTCGCTGGCCTTCCTGCTGGAGCTCTTTTTGGGCTACGTGCTGGGGTTGGCGGTGAATATCTTTTTCTATATCCCCCTGCTGGCGGGCTCCATGATCGATACCCAGATGGGCCTGTCCATGGGCGCCACCTATGACCCCGCGTCTGGCATCCAGGTGACCGCCACCTCCAACCTGCTCAACGTGCTGATGTCCCTGCTGTTTTTTGTGGCAAACGGACACCACACCCTCATCCGCATCCTGGCCGGCTCCGGCCTGGTGGTCCCTTTCGGGGCGGTGGCCCTGGGAGAGGACCTGTACGCGGCTTTGATTAAGCTGTTTATCGACTGCACCATCCTGGGCGTCAAGCTCTGCATGCCGGTTCTGGCGGCGGAGCTGATGGGCCAGGTGGGAATGGGAATTTTGATGAAGGTCATCCCCCAAATCAACGTCTTCGCCATCAACATTGAGTTGAAGGTGATCATAGGCCTGGTGCTGACGTTGGTGCTGATGACCCCGTTCAGCAATTTTATGCTGGACGCGGAGAGGGAGATGCTCCTGGCCCTCCAGCGGCTCCTGCCCCTGATGTCGGGCTGAGGACGTCAGGCAAATCGGCTGACAGAGGGGGGATTACTCCATGGCCGGCGACTCCAAAACCGAAAAGGCGACACCGAAGCGAAGGCGGGACGAACGAAAAAAAGGCAACGTCCTGATGAGCAAGGACGCCGTGGCCGTGGCCACCCTCATCGGAAGCCTGTTCATGGTCCAGATGATGGGCGGCGCGCTGGTGGAGCAGTTCCACAGCCTGCTGAACGCCTGCTTTGGCTATATTGCCATCGCGGCCCCAGAGACGATACCCACCATAATGAAGGAGATTTTTAAAATTACCGTACTCTCCTTTTTGACGATGGCCGCCCCGTTTTTGGCGGTGACCGCCGTGCTGGCGGTGGGCGTAACCTTCTTCCAGACGAAAATGCTGGTGGCCGGGGAGTCCATCCGGCCGAAATTCAACCGCATCAGCCCCCTCCAGGGCTTTAAGCGGCTCTTCTCCCTGCGCAGCATCATCGAGGCCGTCAAAGGGATGCTGAAAATCACCATCCTTCTGGCCCTCATTTTCAACTACTTCCGCAATGTGGCCCTCAGCTTTGCCCGGTTCCTGAATATGGACCTGTGGCAGTCCTGCGCCATCCTCTTCCAGGACATCATCAGCCTGGTGACGCAGATCGCCATTGCCTTCGCCGCCCTGGCCTTTTTCGACTACCTGTACCAGTGGTGGGACTACGAACGGCAGCTGCGCATGTCCAAGCAGGAGATCAAAGAGGAGTACAAGCAGACTGAGGGCGACCCCCAGGTCAAGGGAAAAATCAAGCAGATACAGCGCCAACGGGCCCAGCAGCGCATGATGCAGCAGGTGCCCCAGGCCGACGTGGTCATCCGAAACCCCACCCACTTTGCCGTGGCCCTGCGGTACAAGCCGGACCAGGACAACGCCCCCGTGGTGGTGGCCAAGGGAATGGACGAGTTGGCCCTGCGCATTGTCAAGGTGGCGGAGGAGCATCAGGTAGCCACTGTGGAGAATGTGCCGCTGGCCCACGCCCTCTATGACCGGGCGCCGCTGGACCGGGAGATCCCCCCGGACCTCTACGGGCCGGTGGCCGAGGTGCTGGTCTACGTGCTGAAGCTGGACCAGGAGGGCAAATGAATTCGATAACAAGGCCCCTTTTGGGCGTTTCAATAGGCTACAGGAAAGGATGACACCATGCGGCGTATATTTCAAAACAGCATAGCGCTTGTGGTAGTGGTCATCGTCATGTTCCTGATTATCCCCCTGCATGAGGGCTTGCTGGATATTCTGATTATCACCAATATCTCCATTTCCATTGTGATTTTAATGGTGACGATGACCATTTCTGAAGCGCTGGAATTTTCCATTTTTCCATCCCTGCTCCTGATAACCACCCTGTTCCGGCTGGGGCTGAACGTCTCCACCACCCGGGCCATCCTGAGCTACGACGGCACCGGCGAGGTGGGCACGGCGGTGATCCGCACCTTTGGCCAGCTGATCACCCAGGGGAATATCGTGCTGGGCATCATCATCTTCTTTATCATCGTGCTGGTGCAGTTTATCGTCATCACCAAGGGCGCCGAGCGCGTGGCCGAGGTGGCCGCCCGCTTCACCCTGGACGCCATGCCCGGCAAGCAGATGGCCATTGACGCCGACCTGTCCTCCGGCCTGATCAACGAGCAGCAGGCCCGGGACCGCCGTGCAAAGATACAGAAGGAAGCCGACTTCTACGGCGCCATGGACGGCGCTACCAAGATCGTCAAGGGCGACGCCACCATGTCGCTGATCATCACCGCCATCAACCTCATCGGCGGCATCATCATCGGCAGCCTGAACGGTGTGGGCGACCTGGGCGCCGTGGCGCAGACCTACTCCATCGCCACCATCGGCGACGGCCTGGTGTCCCAGCTGCCCTCCATCATGATCTCCACCGCCACCGGCATGATCGTCACCCGGTCGGTGTCCGACGGCAGCCTGAACACGGACGTTATCAACCAGTTCGCCCGGCAGCCCCGGGCCATCCTCACCGCCGGCGTGGTGCTGGTTATTCTGGGCCTGATCCCCGGCACCCCCACCCTCCCCCTGCTCATCGTGGGCGTGGGCCTGGCCGTGCTGGGCTATATGATGAGCGGCCGGCTGGAGCGGCAGACGGCGGAGGCGATGGCGCAGCCGGAGGAGCCGCCGGAGGCCGACATAGCCGCCACCCCCAGCGAGACCGACTACTACAAGGATATCAACAATGTCTACAGCCTCCTGACGGTGGACCCCATCGAGATGGAGTTTGGATACAGCCTGATTCCGCTTGTCGATGAAGGCAGCGGAGGAAAGATGATTAACCGTATTGTCATCTTTAGAAGGCAGTACGCACAAGAAATGGGGTTTGTCGTTCCGTCCGTGCGCTTAAGAGACAGCTCGAGCTTAAATACAAACCAGTATGTGATTAAGGTTAAAGGAGAGGAAGTCGAGCGGGGAGAGATTCTTGTCGATCATTACCTTGCGTTGGAGCCGGACGAACCGGTTGGCGAGATTGACGGAATTGAAACAATCGAGCCTGCCTACGGCATACCAAGTAAATGGATTCTTCCGGAAAATAAAGAGATGGCGGAGATTTACGGATATACAGTCATTGACCCGCTCTCTGTTATGGTTACCCACTTGTCTGAGACAATCCGCAGGCATGCCTTTGAGCTGCTTAACAGGGAAGAAGTAGTGAAACTTGCGGACAGCCTGAAGCAGCGTGCGGGAGCACTCGTGGAAGAAGTAGTTCCGGGGCTTGTTCCCTACGGAACGCTCCAAAAGATCCTGACAAGTCTTTTAAAAGAAGGCATTCCTATCAAGGATATGGAAACCATTATGGAGACAATCTCGGATGCGGCGGCGTCAGGGCTTGACCTGACGACGATTATTGAAAATATAAGGACGGCGCTTAAGCGGACGATTACGAGCAAATTCTGCCGGGATGGGCAGATGCGGGTGCTTACGCTGGATGCCGAGCTGGAAAAAATGATGGTGTCAAGCCTTACAAAAGGCGAGCAAGGGTACTATATGGCACTGCCGCCAGATGTCATGCAGAGTGTTGTGATGCAGATAGGCAATGCGGCGAAGAAGTTCCACGAGCTTTCGCAGGATCCGATTATCCTGACCAGCCAGGTTATCCGAGTGTACGTGTACCGCATGCTGGAGCAGTTTTATCCGTCCATTTATGTACTTTCGTTCAATGAAATTTCAAATAATGTACAGATACAGGCTGTTGGGAATATAACTAAGTAAGAGGAGGAGGGGAGAGCGCAGATGGAAGACTCAAGGACAAATGAAGAGCTGCTTGCACTGTATCAGGAAACAGGCAGTGCCGAGATCAAAAGAGAGCTGACTCTCCGCTACCTGTATATAGTAAAGAGCATCGCCGTGCAGATGCGGGATGTCTATCTCGGGTTTACCCAGGTAGAAGACATCATAAATGAAGGCGTTATCGTGTTGATGAAAGCCCTTGACAAGTATGACGCAGGAAAAAATGCAAAATTTGAGACCTATGTTTCCCGGCGTATACATGGTATGATTATAGATATCGCAAGAAAGCAGGACTGGGTGCCAAGGACGGTTCGCAAGAGCTTCAAGGAGATTCAGGATAAAGCAGCTGAGATGTACTCAAGGACCGGCACGATGCCGTCCGTAGAAGAGATTGCAAAGGAACTGGATATGCCGGTGGATAAGCTTCAGGATGTCATGGGGAAGATAAATCTTTCTTCTGTCCTGTCGCTTGATATGGTGATGGAGGAGACGCAGGAGAAACAGAAGGTTTCAGGCCTTCTGTCACTGGATTTCGCAGGACAGCCGGAAGAGAAGTATCTGGAAAACGAATTTCGGCAGGTTCTGAAAGACGGAATCAATTCCCTGAAAGAAAAGGAAAAATTAGTAGTCTCCCTCTACTATGTGGAGGAATTGAATATGAAAGAGATTGCGTCGGTCATGGAAGTGAGCGAGCCGAGGATATCGCAGATTCATGCCAATGCAATCCGGAAACTGAAAGAATACCTTCAAAAGGAAATGCATATAGAGACAAAAGGAAAGGAGAACGCTCATGTTTAAAGGTTTTTATAATCTTGCGTCCGGTGTGCTGACGCAGACAAGGAACTTAAACGTAATCGGTAACAACATGGCAAACGTGTCGACGCCAGGTTTCAGAAAAGATACATTCACACAGACTACGTTTCAGGATGAAATGATCTACCGTATCGGAAATACGGATAAAAGCAACCCGACGCAGATTGGCAGAATGAACTGTATCGTTACTGGCGACGGCAATGTGACCAGCTATAAGCAAGGAGGTCTTACACCGACAGCAAGCGCGCTTGACATTGCATTGGAGGGAAGCGGATTTTTTGCCGTTGAGACTGGAAACGGAATCGCCTACACGAGGAATGGCTCCTTTATTTTAGATGACCAGGGATATCTGTATCTCGACGGTGTCGGCAGGGTGATGGGAACAAATGGGCCTATCTACCTGGGCACGGATAAGATTACCTGTGATACTTATGGAAACCTTACATCCACAGAGACCGGGCAGTTTTTCGGAAAGATACGCACGGTTGATTTCCAGGATTATAATACGGAGCTGGAAAAAACGACGGGAGATATGTTTATTGCGACTGGCAATCCGCGGGATGTGAATATTCCTATGCGCCAGAAGTTCTTAGAGGACTCCAATGTGGACGTCATTCAGGAATATACGGAGATGATGGCTACCGAGCGGGCGCTTCAGAGCGCGGCTCAGGTTCTTAAGATGTATGACCAGCTTGCGGCCAAGATTGTGCAGATTGGCCCGACATAATTTAATAAAGGGATACAGGGGGTGGTTTAAAAGATGAATGCTTCTTTTTACTCAGGTGCAAGAGGTATGATAACAGAGCAGGACAAATTAAATGTAATCGGCAATAACGTAGCAAATGTGAACACGGTGGGATATAAGTCCAAAAGCTCCGTGTTTATGGATCTTATGTACTACAACATGCACAGCCAGGACAGGGTGACGACGGGTACCGGTGTCCGCATGCAGCACACAAATACGGATTTTACATCCAACGGCATGAGTGCGACCCAGGGGGGCGGCTTTAACTTTGCGATTCAGGACGGGGAAGGTTTTTTTATGCTGAGAGATCAGGTCAGCAATGAGATTACATACACCCGCGCCGGGAATTTTTCGGTTTCCCTCCACAATGACGGTTATTTCTATCTCCTGAGCGATGGGAGGAAATATGTGCTTGACGAGACGGGAACCCCCATACGCTATGTCAACGAGCAGCTGACTGGGCGGCCGGCGGTATTCACATTTGCGAATACGAACAATATGGAGTCTGTGGGAGCAACGGAATTTAGGCCCGTGCCGAAAAACGGAAATCCTATGCTTGTCAGGGACGCACAGGTAGTTGACGGCTACCTGGAGCTTTCAAACGTAGATATGGCTCAGGAGTTGTCGGATACGGTCATTGCCTCCAGAGCATATACGTATGCGCTTAAGATGGTGCAGACATCTGATGAGATAGAGCAGACGATTAACGGGCTGCGCTCATAATAGAAAGTCTTAAGAGAGGTGGTAGAACATGAGGATTACGCGTTATGAAGATATGGACGATACCGCAAAAGACATGATGCGGGAAGTCGGCAGTATCGGAACGGGAAATGCGGCAACAGCGCTTTCAAGCCTGTTGAAAGTCGAAGTCAAGATGACCGTTCCCAACGTGGAGATACTGGGTTACAATGAAGCAGTGGATTCCCTTGGACATCCGGAAGATATTGTGTCTGGAGTGCTGGTGCAGATGACCGGCGATGTCAGCGGTGTGATGCTGTTTCTGATGAAGATGGATTTTATCAATGAGATCCTGGGATGCGTTCTTCAGGAAAGCATCGATGGATACGAACAGATGGGTGAAATGGAAATTTCAGCAGCAACTGAGGTGGGGAACATCATTATATCTTCCTACATGCTCTCACTCTCTAAATTGGCTGATATGGAGATTTCTTTATCTGTGCCGGCCTTTTCAGTTAATATGCTTGGCGGGATCATGACGGTTCCGATGGCGGAATTTGGATATGTGTCTGATAAGTTAATGATGATTACCGGAAGATGTTTCATCGGGGGAAAACGTGTGGAGAGTAATCTGTTAATGCTTCCGGATATCCAGTCGCTGAATTATCTGATGGATAGGCTGGTGGCGCCAAATGAATAGCAAAGAAATAAAAGTCGGAATTGCAGATATGAAGATTGCGAGGAGAGAGGGAACCCTTATCACTTATGCCCTCGGCTCCTGCATAGGCATTACTCTCTATGACCCCGCGATAAAACTTGCCGGACTTCTTCACATCATGCTTCCGGAGGCTGGAAATATGGCTGATATGAATGTATATAAGTTTGCGGATACCGGGATTCAGGAGATGCTTCGGAAGATGACAGCGTTTGGAGGAATAAAAAGACGCTACCAGTGCAAAATTGCAGGCGGCGCCAAGATGTTTGAGATGGGCGGAGCCGGAGGAATCGGGAACATCGGAGAGCGCAATGTCAGAAGCGTGGAGGCCATTATGAGGACAGAGCAGATTCACATTATGAAAAAAGATGTGGGTCTGAACTATGCCCGGACAATGATGATCGACGTAGATACCGGAATCGTCAGGGTCCGCACAGCCGGCAGGCAGGAAGTAGTTCTTTAAGGCTCTTTAGAAAAAGAGGTATTCTGCCGATATTAAATATAGGACTATATATAAGAGAAGGGATGGCGTATTATGGCAAATACAGAGATACTTTTAGAATCTGGAACGAATGAAATAGAGATCATGGAGTTTATGATTTATGATGAATTATATGGCATCAACGTGGCGAAGGTCAAAGAAATCATGATGTCGGATAAGGTGAAACCAATGCCTCACGCTCATCCGTCCGTGGAGGGAATCTTTAAGCCGAGAGATACGATGCTTACGGTAGTGGATCTTCCGTACTATCTGACCGGGCAGCCGACGGAGAGGCATCCGCGGGATCTTTTCGTGATCACGAATTTTAATAAGCTCAATATAGCCTTCCGGGTGGAGTCAGTCGTTGGAATCCAGAGGATTTCCTGGAATGACATCCAGAAACCGGATAAGACATTAAATAAAGGCGAAGAGGGTGTTGCGACCGGAATCGCGCAGTGCGGCGGAGAACTGGTTACGATTCTCGACTTTGAGAAGATTGTAGCTGAGATCGCGCCGGAGACAAGTATCCAGCTGGATGAGATTGATGCGCTGGGCGCACGTCCGAACAGCGATCGCAGGATTGTCTGCGTAGAGGATTCAGTCCTTCTGACAAAGCTGGTAGAGCAGGCGCTCCGCCAGGCAGGATACGGAAATCTTGTCCAGTTCAACAATGGGCAGGAGGCATGGAATTACCTGAAAGCAATCAGGGATTCAGAGGATCTTCTTGACAGGGCCAGCCTGATCATCACGGATATTGAGATGCCGAAGATGGATGGGCACAGGCTGACAAAACTTGTAAAGAGTGATGAAAAGCTGAAACAGATTCCGCTTGTTATCTTCTCATCCCTCATTACTCCGGAGATGGAGATCAAGGGAAAAGAGATCGGTGCGGATGAGCAGCTTTCAAAACCAGAAATCGGCCATCTTGTGACGGTTATGGATGAACTTTTGGCGCGGGGGCAATAAAATGGATAGATGTGTGGTAAGACAGGCGATTAAAGAAAAAGAAACCGGAAAGATTACAGGCTATGAACTGATCTTCCAGGGGGGAAAGGATAGCCTGTATAACAATAATGAGGCTTCAGCCGCAGATACGATCTCGGATTTTCTTGTGGCTAACAGCACAAAGATTATAAATGACGGGCTTATGTTCGTGACATTTACCCCGTCGCTGCTTCTTCGCAATACGCCGAAGATGTTCGGGGCGGATAAGGTCATTATCCAGATAGAGGATACAGTTATCATCCATCCGCTGGCTATGCCGCTGATTAAGAAGTACCGCGAGGCAGGATATAAGTTTGCGATTAATGATTTTCAATTTACGCCCAAATATTTCAGCATGTTGGATTACGCATCTTACATCAGGATCAATATGACGGGGTATGACAATGATTCTTCCAAGAAACGTACGGTTCAGAATATTATAGAGATGGCAAAGGGCTTTGGAAGAAAGTGCGTTGCCACGGAAGTCAATACCAAGGAACTTTATGAAGAGGCGATGCAGCTTGAGATTGATTATCTTGAGGGCAGCTACATTGCCAACACGATGGTAGACAAGGTAGATAAAGTAGAATATATGCAGGGGAACTTCTTCCAGCTTGTAATCGCGGTGTCAAAGGATGAACCTGATTTTGTGGAGGTAGAAGAGATCATACGGCGGGATGCCGGACTTACATATGCGCTTTTGAGGCTTGTCAATTCGGCATATTTTGCTCTGAGGACGCGTACGGCGTCTATCAGGCAGGCATTGATTACGCTTGGTATCGGGCAGCTCAGGCATTGGGTGTATATGTTAAGCTTTGACCAGAATAAGACGGAAGGAACGGAGGAGATTCTAAAGATATCGTTCCTGCGTGCAAAACTGGCGTCTGAGCTTGTGAAGAGAGTGCCGGACAGTACAATATCTTCCAATGACGCATATATGATGGGAATGTTCTCGACGCTGGATTATATGGTTAACGCTCCCCTGTCAGAGCTTTTGTCAGAGATACCTATTCCGGACGAGATCAAGGAGGCGCTGCTCGAGGGTACGGGTACTGCCGGAGCGCTGCAGAGGCTTGTGGTTTCCTATGAGAATGCAGACTGGAAGACGAGCAAAGAATGTGCCGAGACTCTTGGAATACCGAGCGCCGGGCTTGCCCAGATCTATGTGGACTGCGCTGAGGAGGTCAATGGAATCTGGCAGAGCCTGATGACGGACATGGAACGTCCGGCAGAGGCGAATGAAGAGGAAACAAAGGAAGCATAATATGATAGAGTATAAGCTGGCAAGAGGAATTTCCGTCTGTCAGCTTATGTCATAATGGAGGAAAATAAAGTGGCACGTACAATCGTATTGACAAATCAAAAAGGGGGAGTCGGGAAAACTACTACCTCCAGTGCGCTGGCGGCGGGATTTGCAAGAAAAGGAAACAAGGTGCTGGCGGTGGACATGGATCCCCAAGGGAATCTGGGGTTCAGCCTGGGGGTGGATATCGATAAAGGCTCTACAATCTATGAAGGGCTTTTGGGCGAAGTGCCGGTGTATGAGGCAATCCGGCGTATCAGCAACATTGACATTATCCAGTCCAATATCTTGTTGAGCAGCGCAGAGGCATCCCTGAAGGGAGAAGGAAGAGAACTGCTTCTTAAAAAATTTTTAGAGCCGGTAGAGAAGTTATATGACTATATCATCATTGATACGCCGCCTGCCTTTAACATCCTTACCCTTAACGGGTACAGTGCGGCAGATTATCTTGTGATTCCGATGTCGGCGGAAATATTAAGCCTTGTGGGCCTTGTGCAGCTGAAAGAGACATACGAGACTGTCCGCCAGACCGTGAACCCCAGGCTGAAGATTATGGGTATTTTGCTGACGAAATATGAAAAAAGGCGAAAACTATCCGGGGATGTGCAGGAAATGGCGGAAACTGTCGCCGGGCAGCTTGGAACAAAGGTTTTTGATACGGTGATACGCAATAGCGCTGCGGCAGCGGAAGCGCCGGCGCACGGAATCAATTTATTTGAATATTCACCGAGGTCAGCGCCGGCGAAAGACTACGAGGCAGTGATAGCAGAAATTTTGCAGATAATTGAGGAGGATGAAAAGGATGGCTAGGAAAACAAATAAGACAAATCATGTACTGGGGCTGCTGGCAGGTAAAAACGAAGAAGTTGCGGATACCGGAGCAGCTGCTGAAG
>OFFF01001855.1_pt1 | contig 12760 bp, 8 predicted proteins | sample 1521301 | NCBI WGS metagenome assembly OFFF01 (sample SAMEA3504101, study PRJEB24116) | mouse gut metagenome | biome: mouse gut; feature: mouse-associated habitat; material: faeces | place: Denmark | collected 2011
CCACAAATCCATGTGAAAGGGTTATTCTTTTTATTAAAAACTTTCAACTCTCAAGAATAAAAATAATTACAAGTTTGAAACCTACTTTTTCACTTATCTTCTCCGGTATATTATATAGTGCATCTGCCATTCCCATATCTCTGTCAAAAGCCATTTACTCCCAGCAAACACAGCCATACCTCTACAAGCTGAATTCTGTCTCTCACATATTTCCTTTTCATAGAACTCCTCTTGGTTCTCTTTGCTCCCCTCATAGCAGCATTCCTTTATATGCACCTCACGCAGAAGTGAATTGTCAGATTTCTCAGAGGATACTCATCATAATAAAGAGCCAGCCTGAATACCTTTCCCTGATATCTGGCTGGCTTCCCATTTATTTCATTTTTCTTTCATAAATATAACCTGCATTCCAAAAATATACGCTTATCTGATAAACGTTTGGAGCGCTTTTCTGTCCCCCTCGGAAACATCCAGCACATCCATGGAATGCTCAGCAGACCATCCGGCTTTTTCCATCAGATTTTTGATATTATTCAGCAACATGGACATCCTGTCTTTCTCCGCTGCCCTCCGCTTCATTTCTTCCATGCGCAAACACATGTTCTTCTCATTTCTGCCTTTTTCCATCTCCAGATTTACATCTGCACATGCATTCAGTACATCGATCTCTGCCCGCCCCAAGTGCCGGAACTCTTCATCTACCTCCATGGCCTCCCAAAGCCTGTCGGCATCCTCCGAATACTTGATAAAAAACAGCACCTCTTTCAGGGATGTATGGAATTTTTCAAAGTCGCTGTCCTTTATGAATACCGGGGCTACCAGGTTGATTCTATAGTCCAGCGCCAACGCAAGGATCCTAGCATCCTGCCCCTCAAACATCTCATGGAGGGACATCGGCCCCTCCCATTCCCTGGCAGAAAAATACACCACTAATGTCACTACAGGCAGAAGTCTGCCCCACTTCATAAAACCCGACAGGCCCCCATCCCCATCGGCTCCCCTGCAATCGCCGGAGCACCTGTGGGAAGCCGCAGCATCGGAAACCGGTTCTGTATACTGAAAAGCATCGTATATCATATTCTCTGCCAGCATCACATCATAGATATCCGGCTGCGTCTCCACTGCCAGGAGTAGGTACGCCGCACGCCCGTCCGTCATGGCAACCAGTGACTCCATCACGTCCCCTGTCCTCTGCGCCGGCTGGCCGTCCTCATCCTTTCCTCCATAGAGGGCTTCCGCCTCACGGGTATCCAGCTCCTCCAGGCTGTCTGGGTCTATGGCCTGCCTGCTGCCATATATATAATAGTTGAGCAGGTCGGCAAAGATATGCTTCTGGCTCATGTATTTTGCTGTAACGGTTTTTTTAACACCCAAAGTTTTCTCCTCCTGTCTTGTGCCGCACCTCTGGTATCTGTTTTCCTGCTGTAAATAACATACCATGGCGGCATCTCTCTTTCCATTTGATTACATCTTTTTTAAGCCGTCCTTTTGTTCCCTGGCTTCCTTGCTTCCTTTCTGCTACATGTCATGCCCTTTCTTGCCACTTCTCCGTCCAAATCCGATAGGCTGATCTGTACGGGCTGCTCCCTTTCCTCTTTCTCCATCTCCATGCACAGCTGCCCTTGCTGTGCATGGCGCTGTTGCTCCAGCTGTGCAATCCGCTCCTCTCCCAGCCACCTGTCTGCATGTCTTTTGTCCAGGCTGAATTCTTTCAGGCTTCCATACCCATCATTCAGGAGCTTCTTTTCCAGGCGCTTTATTGCCGCCTCATGCGTCTTTTTCCTCCTTTCCTTTTTCGCCTTTGTCTCCAGCTTCTCCATGTCTGAGGCATGCACCACCCGGATTCCGCTGCGGATATCCTCCAAATCCTGCATCAGGTCACGGGACTCCCTGCGCTCTGCCCGGATGTTCTGCACCTCGATGGTGAATTCCTTCCCATAGCGTTCGGCATGGAACAGCTCGCTGAAATACTCCATCCTGACCTTCCACTCTATCTTGTCCCGGCATAGCTTCGCGCAGGCTCTGCAGATGTCCATGCTCACAGGATGGGAGAACAGCTTCCGGCCGCGGGTGATGTTGGTGTCCACCTGCCCCTCGAACAGCGTCCCGTCCAGGTCGCTCCGCTGGCGCCTTATCTTCACATCATAGAATACGTTTCCTTTCTTTTCGTCCAGCTCGTGTCCCAAAATTGGGCACAGCCCACAGCACTGCCTCTGTCCACAGCGGTAAGGGTCATAGCGCATCTGCCATTCCTGGGTATCCCTGTCGAAAATCATATGCTCCCTACAGACACGGCCGCACCTCTCCAGGCTGAATTTCATTTCTTTTTCCCGAATCTCCTTTTCATGGAGCTTCTCCAGCTCCTCCACGCTCCCCTCGTAGCGGTATTCCTCTGCCGTCATATGCACCTCGCACCAGAAGCGGATTACCTTGTTTTTCTGGAGGTACTCATGCTTCATCCTGCAGTCGGCTTTCTCATATGGGCAGCACACCGTTGCCATGTCGTTTTCAAAAGTCCATCTGATGCCCATGTAGGACAAGCCGCTATGGCACTGTCGTCCCTTACATAGCAGCCCGCATGGTGTCCTGAATGTCTGTTCATAAAGCCACCGCCACTCAAATCTAAAGCCGCCATCGAAATTGTCAAGGCTCTTTCCGCCTCCATAATTGTCGCTGAACACAACATAATCCGGGTGGTCCTCCACTGTGTAGCCTGCCGCCATGAGCCCCTTAGTCAACAGGTTCCGCTCAAAATTCAGTTTTTCTTCCATGCCGCTCTCTCCTCTCTCTGCTCACATTTACAGTTCCAGGCAGGGCCTAATGCTTCCATGTGGTTAAGCATCTGAAAATGCCCTGTCACTGTCCGGATTCATGCAGTCATATCCCCAGACAGGGGCGTATCCCGAAATAGTCCTCCATACGGTTCCGCAGTTCCTCAGCTGTCATATCGTACTCTGCGGCTATGCAGGATTCACAGCATGGGTACTTGTACGCAAGGGCCTTTGACAGCCTAGCATCCCAGCTGTTGAGCCGGTTCCCGCATTTGTTGCAGTATTCATCCAGCCACTTCAATTTTGCCATCCTTCTTTCACCGTCCTTTCTTGGATGTTTTTCCACACAAAAAGCAGGAACAGCTCTTTCCAGTCTCCTGGTGCCCACGGTTTCCCCCTGGACCAAAGCCATTCCTGCTAATTCCAAACCATTCTAATCATTCCAGCCTACAGCTGCTGAAAACGGCAGGGCGCTCTCACAAGCGCATAAATGTGCCGTCAACGCATACATACAACCTTAACAGCGTGTGCAATGCAGCCTTTGCGGCCGCTACTCGGATACAGCCATCCGAAATACGCACAAAAATCAATCACAGATACAGTCTAGCACAATATATAGTATTAGTCAACAAAAATGCTACTATATTTTGTTCTATTTTGTTCTCCATCCAGCTACATCTCCCACATTTATTCAAATCTCTGCTTGTCCTTTTCTCGTTCTTTCTCACTCTCTCTAAATTGCTCCGTGATATCTTTATACTCTTTTCTGCGGTTTTTAACCATCATCACAATTTCAGCATCTTTGTCTCTTTCAAACAAATCAAATAGCACTTCTCTCCTCTCATATTCCACGCTCCAACTGGAACTTGTAAAGGTGGGGGCAATTTTCTTCATCAACTTATATACCAAGGATTTTCTATCCTGCACATTCTTCAATGCCGCCAGGACACAGTCCCTCCACTGATATGTTCCTTCGATAATATCATATCCAGAAATACAATCAAAAACCTTATTATACCTCTCATCCGGTCTCTGATTACACCATGGTATCAAATCATTTAACGCGATTCTTGACAGCGGTCCTATATGATACCCGTCTTTCAATGCACTACATACATTTGAATTGCGTTCTACCGTTTCAATAAAGGTTTCCAAAAACAATATAGGTTGCAAATTATATAATTCTTCTACTATTGAAGATATCTCGTAAAAGCCACTATAGTTGTTTTCGATATCTTTCTTAATCCAGTTATAAAATGCCGGAATATAATGCCGAGAGGAATTTACTTCACCACCACAAGTTAAAGTAATAATTGTTTTTACATTAAAATACATTATTTCCATTGGTATATTTTTCATCGGGCTAAATAAAGAAATCGTTGACATGGATAGATAAGTCAATATTGCACATTTGGTTTCTTCTGATATCTCCTTATTTATCTCTTTTTCATTAGTCAGCTTTGATGAAAGCAAATCAAAAATCACAGCTCCACAATCAGCATAATCGCCCAACGCATGAATACAAAGCATAAAGTCGTCCAAAGGTAATTCTAAAAATCCACCGCAGCGGCTTAAAATATTGAACTGTACTATATCTGCTTTTTTCTCCTTTACCACCTGTAGGAATCTTTTAAATTCCTTCTGGAAGAAATTTCTTTCAGCAACTATTTTGATGTAGGCTGGAATCAATGCATCATTTTCCAGCAACCCTGCCAACCTGCTTTTTACCTTTTCATCATATGTTCCATCTGCTATTAGCCCTTGTAAGATATAAACATTTCCAGAAAAATATTCATTTTCGGCTAAGACATTGCACGATATATCCCCAAATTTGTCACATTCCACAGACTTCGCCAGTTCCCTGCCAATAAGAATCAAGAGCGAACCCGCCCGAGATAAAATCAGCCTTTTAGATATATGTGTAAACAATTCCAAATTTCCAGCCAATATATGTCCGTAGCGCTTTACCGTCTCATGATGTTTTTTCTCTGCTTCCTCTATAGATTCGCCTAAATCATACAATTCATATGTACCAGAGGTGCACCAATATAGAATCTCTTCTTCCATATTTTTAGGTTCCAATATGTTGGTCAGATCCTGTAGTGTGCTAACGTTCTCGTCAGTATATCTATTCTTAAAATGAAGCTTTCGCCGCACTGCAGTGAATCCTTCTCCCCAAAATGTTCTCTTTCTAATCTTCGTTACAGCCCCATAGATTTCCCTACCATATCCTTTGCCTGCCAAAGCCAGAAATCTGCCTCCAAATTGCTTCAATGCTAATAAATCAGCCCACTTCCCATCCATGACCAATTCTTCCATATAAGCGATAAACTGGCTAAACCAATACTTTTCATCTTCGTCCGTATTTCGCTTTATTGGTTTATTGTGGATATAGCAATCACTATACTCGACCCTATTTCCATAGCCCTGTTCCAGCGTGGCTTCTAAGCAGCCAAATACCAATCCTCCTTTTCCCTCCTCCATCCATTGCTTCATCTTTTCAAGCCTTACATCGGTACAATATTTATCCATGTAACAATTATATTGAAAATAATCTCTCGCTTTAGTATGAACGTTATTCCCTTTTTCCCGCCTAATGAGCAGTTCAATACATTGTGCGAAATATTCCGGATAATATGCCATGTCAGATACCATTCTTATAAACTTGTTCGTCTGATATGAATACTCCCGTAACATATCCCAATCCCGTTCAAGATATTCTAATGCGATATCTGGCTTCAGTCTGGCAAGATAACAGAAGCACTCTGCCTGGTTTTCACGAATCACTGTCAAGTCCCTAAATTCCGCTTTCAACCAGTCTTCTGCTATTCTCCCTGCAATTTCTTCATTACCTAAAAAAGAAAGGCGGTGCGCGAAAGAGACTTTCATTCGTGGAGTCCCAGCAATAATAATTGTTTTTCTTATCTCATTTTCTCTATAATACTGTATTGAACGTTCGGCAAGGTAGTTGCTCAATGCGTGCGGAAGGATTGCACACCACTTTCCCCTGGTTTGCAGTATATCCCTGTCTTTCAGCTCCTGTAAGTTCCGTACAGCATCCCGTAATTTTATGCCTGCCATTTCACTTAGTCTGAATAGCTCACCGTCTTCTCCCTCGTCTTCATAATCCACCGAATAGAGCAAAGAATATACTTCCGCTGTTTTTTCCAGCATTGTATCCTCCCGCCCTTTCTGCCAAAACAATCTTCTAAAAAGTTCAACATCATTTATTACGTTGATATCCCTGCCGCATTTTGCAAGCAGAAAAGCCAGTCTGGCATTTCCTCCAGACAGTTCTACCAGATGCCGTACAACAGCTGGAGAAATTTCAGGAAAATTTTTGCTTATCAAAACTTCTATGACATTATCTGCCGCCGGTTTCAATACAAAGGCTGCCGTTTCTTCCGTATTCTCATCGCCGACGTCATACTCTACTGTTATCAGGCTTAATCTGACTTTTTCATTTCTGCACACTTCCATCAACTGCTTATGCAGAAACGAGCTGCAATTGTCAATAATTACGACAACGTCAGCTTCTTTCATTGCATGTTCCTTCAGCATCTGTTCTGTCGTTGGGCATAAGTTATTTGCAGCATCTGCGTATATTACTTTTGTAACACTCAATGCATTTATTCCCACATCTTTATCAAATAGCGCTTCCAAAAATCTGGTCTTACCAACGCCCGACAATCCTGTAAGCCTGATAATTGCTGCGCCTTTATGAATAAGATCCCTAAATTTTTGGATTCCTTCCAGTACTGTGATTTGTTGGTTCTCCAGATAGTCGTATACCCGCTTTTCCTGATCCAAAATATATGTCTTATATATTTTGTGTTGGATATCAGACCACTCCCCAAACGATTTCCATCCCTGCAAAGATCTGTCTATCTTTTCTCTCGCCCACACTACCATGGAAGGATATTTTCTAACCCATGTTGCAATTCTATTGCTATCATAATAATCCAAATATATATTGTCTACACCCGGATTTCCCTGTACCGCCTCTCTCATAGCATTGATACGGTTTCTACAGGCAGGTTCGGAAACGGAACTCTTTCCACAGGCAAGAATATATGCCCCGTTCTCCTTGCACAATTCCTTTATAGACTCTTTCAATGCTCCGTCCTTATGCATCTCTCCTTTTATCTTGCTCGGTGCATAATCAGACAGCTTAACCTGGAAACCCACTTTGTTTCTTGGAACGAAAGAATTACTATCTATTTCACCCTCATATTCACAATAAACGTCAATCCCACCATCTGATGCATTTTGGTTGCCGCCCCATAACACCCTCCCGACATTTATCCCATAACTTTTTAGTTCCTCTTCGCATAAGAGACCTATCAAGTTGCGCAGCATTTCATCATCCAATTCCGCAATATGTCCGCTTTCGATTTCCAGCATGATCAATACCCCTTACAGTTACTGCTCTTATTTTTACACAGCCACTTTCCAGTTTCATATTACCACAATTTCCCTCTTTAATCTATGTAGATAAGCAAACCTACACAAACAAAAATCAGAAAAAGAGCTTGACGGTAGCAGAAAATACCTTTATAATGGAATAGAAGCAAAGGAATTCACATATTATAGTGCTGATCATACTCCGGTGTCCTACGGGCCCGGGGTTTTTTTATAGGAGATGCTAATGGATAAAATATATTTTAGTACAGATGAACAAATCCGCCTTCTCCGCTCACGGGGAATGACAATCGCCAATACCGCCAGTGCAAAGCTGGTCATTGATTTAGAGAATTACTACAACCTAATAAACGGATATAAACAGCCGTTCCTTGATTCCACATATTCCGGTTCCGATGAGCAATATTTAGCTGGGACAAAATTCGAGGAACTATATTCCTTATACTCGTTTGACCGCGAACTGCGTAATCTCTTTATCCGCTACATTCTGGAACTGGAAAATAATGTAAAAAGTGTAGTTGCCCATGATTTTTCGGGAAAGTATGGTCATGACAATTATCTAAAGATTGCTAATTTCGATACTTCTGTAAAGAAATGGGAGAAAATAACTACCGCGCAAAAAATCGGGGCAATCTCTTCACTGATATCCAGCTTACAGCATGAAATCGCCAGGCAGCTGTCCAAAAACAATCCCATGATTTCCCACTATATGTTGGAATATGGATATGTCCCCTTATGGGTACTGGTCAATACCCTCTCCCTCGGTACAATCGGCATATTTTACTCATACCTGAAACAAAAGGATCAAAATGATATCGGCAGACATTTCCTCCTCAAACCGGAAGAAATGAACAGTTTTCTGCAAGTACTTACTATCTACCGCAATGCCTGCGCACACGATGAACGGCTATACAGCCTGAAATCACTGCGCAACAATATGAAGCCAAACAGCATACGGACACTTCCTTTACATGGAAAACTAGGTATCCCAGTAAACAGAAGCAACAATCCCATCTATGGGAAGAACGATCTTTTTGCCATTATTATTATATTCAAGACAATGCTGCCTAAAAAGTCATTTGATACATTTTTCTCAGCCTTAAAGAAACTGATTGACGAACTTGCTACCAGTCTCTGCACCATTTCCTTACAAAGCATTGAAAGAGAAATGGGGTTCCCGCCTAATTGGACAGACATTAGCAAAATATGAACTTACATATTGTTTTGCGCCCGCATGCTTTCCCCAAAAGTACAGGATCCCCAAAAGGAACCCTGTACTTTTGCTATATCCGCCTACAAATTTCTGCGAATCACGCGGGTGATAATCCCCACAGCTATGCCGCGCTCTTCATCCAGCCGTGTCACCGCAAAGCTCACGTCATCTTTCTTCCCGGGCATCCGGTAATCATAGCAGGAGTGTGCCACCGCATTGACACCGTTGGACAGGCGAACATACACCACGCCCTTATGTACGTCCGTGACCTTCCCCGCATATTTGCTCTGGATGCGGCATTTCTTCAGGTTGTCATGGCTCGTGTTCTGGGACACGCTCTTGATGTCCGCCTTGACCGCAATCTCCTCCAGGCCGTCCCTGCGCACGCTCAGCACCCGCACCAGCACCTGGTCTCCCACGGAGAACCGCTCATGGGCGTCCCCGATCCAGTCCCAGGCAAGGTCGCGGGCCATGATGGAGCATTCCACCCCAAAGACCTCCACCCGCAACACTTTCTCCGCCACCGCGATGACACGTGCCTGCACGATGCGCCCCTCATGGACACGGTACATCCCCGAGGCATCCGTATCCAGATAGAAGATCTGGCGTTTCTTCAGCATGGCCTCCCTGCGGCTGGCCACCACGCTCCTTGCTTTGGAGTCGATGCCCTTCACAATGAAGTCGATCTCCGCCCCCAGCATGTTCCCCAGAATCTTATTCTGCCGCAGCATCAGCTCTGCATACTCCTGCCCGGAAGGGCTGCGACCCACGTTGATCATCATCTCCTTCAGGGGGATGACAATCCGGAATCCCTTATAGTCCACGATGGCAATGGTCTTGCCGTTGTCCGTCTGCTCTATGCCGCCCAGCTGCCCGGTCAGGATCCTCCTGGTACGGTAGGCATTGTGAATCTCGTGCCAGATCACATCCTCCCGGCTCTCCTCCGTCTCCACTTCCCCGCGGGCTTCCAGCGTCAGTACGGGTGCCTCTGCCCTCTTCCCGCCAGCGGCACGGCGGGGTGCAGAATCTGCCGGCCTTTTTTCTGAAACAATGCTGGGTGGTGCTTCTCTTTTTGCTACAGCCGAAATTTCATCTACATCCTCTGCAGTTTCTTCTATAGCTGCCTCTGCAGATCCCGCCACGCTTTCCTCTTCCGCTTCACCGTATGCTTCATCCCATTCATCTACATCTTCCGGGTTCTCTGAATCCAGCGTCAGTGCATCGCTATAATCTGCATCCATATCCGGAGAATCTTCTGCCATCCCGGAAACAGTTTCCTCTGCTGAAAATGGCGATTCTACCAGCAACCCCTCTTCGGGTACTGCCCCCGGCTGTGCTTCCAACTCTGGCTGTACCCCTATCTCCACATCGCTCTGCTCCCCTGTGGCCTCCGCTTCGTTTTCTGCTTTATCGGATACTGCTTTCTTTTTACGGGAACTGCGCTTAGGTTTTGCCGATACAGATTCTGCAGCAGCCGTCTCCGCAGGGACAGCTTCCGGTTCTGTGGCGCTTTCTGTCAAGTCGCTGGCCTCTTCCATCATTACTGCCCCTCCATCTTCACCGTTTTCACGGACGTCCTCTCCATCCGTGTCCTGCTCCATCTCATCACTTTCAGACATTGCCTCTTCTGCATCCTCTGCGGACTCCATCAGGACATTTTCCTCTTCCATAAAATCTGCCAGAGTATCTTCCTCGGGATTGTCTGCATCATCAGCCATATCCCCGGGCTCTTCTCCGCCAGATTCTATTTCAGAATCCAGCCCCTCTTCCCTGCCGTCAACTTCTTCCTCCTGTGCCGTGTCCTCTATAAAAGCATCTTCAACACCGATGGTTTCCACAGCCGACTCATTCACTTCCACTATCTCTTTTTTTCTGCTCATATATCTGCCTCTCTTTCTTAAAAAATGGTTTTGCTTTACCTTATCTGCCATTCCTCTTCGGTACTCCTAAATGCCTATAGCATAATGGAATCCTTATCCGTAAGCACTACCCCGGCGGGCTGTGCTAATCCTGTTTTTACGCCTGGCTCTGTCTTTGGTTTCGGCTTGCCAGTGGTTCTGCTCACCTTCTCTGGCGCTGCACCCTCTGGAATTGTATTCCCTGTAGCTGTATCTCCTGATGCCTTTTTCTCCACTGTCTGTTTTGCGGTATTTTTAGCCGGTTCTTTGGATGCTGCTTTTGATTCTGTTCTGGGTGCCGCCTTTGCCTCCTTTCCCGAATCCTGCGGCCCTGCACCTGCTCCGCCCTTAGGCAAAACCTGCCCGGCTTTCGCATTCTGTGCACCTGCGTTATCCTCCTTAGCATTTTGTACCTTGTTCTTCTGTTGCTCTGCACTTTTCTGCACTGTTGTCTTCTGTGCTACTGTCTTCTGCGCCCCCGTCCGACTCTGTGTCTCCGTTTTCTTCTGTGGCTCTGCTTTCTGTGCCCCTGCTTTCTTCCCCTCCGCCTCCAACTCCATCCGACGCCACTCCGGCACATGGGCAGATGCCTTGCAGGATCGCAGCAGCGGATAGTCCGGATGTTTCGAATAATCCATCTTGTCCACTTTCAGTGTCTTTTTCCCCCGTATGATGACAAGCGCCTTGTCGATGGGCAGCCGCAGCACCTCGTCCGGCGTCAGCACAGGCCGCTTCCCCACGCCGCTGGTCTCCCGGAACTCGGGCGTATAGTTGGAGATTCGCCACGTCCCCAGCTGCTTCGACTTGCTGGAGACTGCCACGCTGGCAAGCCCGGTGCGGGAAGAGACAAACTCCGCCGTCAGCGGATCCGTGCACCCTAGGAAGAGCTGCACGTCCGCATTCCCCAGTATCTCCTGCCAGAGGTTCTGAGGATACCGGTTCTGCAGCCCCGCAAGGTTCTGGAACACACAGGACATGGAGATATTCCTGGAACGAATCACGCTCAGGCGCCGGGACAGGTCGGGGATGGTGCCGCAGGCGGTCAGCTCCTCTCCCAGCACATGAACCGGCACAGACAGCTTTCCGCCCTCGCAGTTCTTATCCGCATACCGCACCAGCTTGATGAACACGAAGGACAGGAACAGGGACGCCAGGAAGTCAAAGGTGCTGTCCTGGTCGCTGGTCACAAGGAAGTAGGCGCACGGCTCCTGCCCCGGCAGCTCCAGGTCGATCTCATCCCGTGCCGTTATCTTCCTGATCAGCTCCGACTGGAATACCTGCAGGCGGCTCCCCAGCCCGATTACCACGCCGCTCCGCACCGTGTCCGATGCCTGCTTGAACAGGCTGTAGGGAGCCTTCGCCGGATGGGTTGCGGGCAGCACGTCAAACAGGCTGTTCAGCGCCGTCTCGGAATTCAGGGTGAGCAGCTGGTACACCTGCCCCATATTCCGGCTTTCTTCCGGATAGCCCTTGTCAACATAGAGAACCAATGCCTTAAGGAGATTCATCTCAGCGCTGTCCCAAAAATGATCTCCCTTACTATCCCCTTTCGTGTTGCGGATGATAACATCCACAAAAAGCTGTGCCATCAGCTCCTGCCCCTCCACCTCCGCAAGGCAGTTCCAGGAATCCGAATTCTCCGGGTTCACCAGGTTGAACACTTTCACCACATACCCCTTGTCCCGCAGGTACTCGCTGGACTTCTCATACAGCTCACTTTTCGGGTCACAGATGATGAGCGATTCCCCCCCCTGGAAACTCCCTGCAGGATACGGTTCATGCAGAAAGACCGTGTCTTCATGCTGCCGCTGGCGCCGTACACCGCCAGGTTGCTGTTGAGCCTGGTCTCCTCCGGCACACAGACATATTTCCTGTCCAGCATCCCCAGCACGATCCCCCGGTGGCGGCGCAAATCTCCCACCAGGTCAAGCACGCCCTCCATCTCCCTGCGCCCCATCCACCCGGAAGTGCCGTATGTCCCCCTGGCGGAATAAGTAAAGTTCCTGTCCTCGTCATACTCCCCTGAATCACTGTAGCCGATCCGCATCACCATCAGGAGCAGCACCGCAAGAAGCCCGATACAGATGAATATCCCGTAAATGCCATGAGGCGGGCGCAGGGCTGCCTGGAAACAGGCTGCAATCTCCGGGGAAGCCATCAAGGGGGCGGTGCCGTCCCCCGGGCTCCCTCCACCCTCTTTCCACAGGGCATAGTTGCCGATGAACTGGGCCAGATACCCGCCCACATATAAAATCGCTGTCACCGCTATGGGTGCAACCACCAGCCCTTTCACTAATTTCCTCTTGTCTATGGGAAAAACCTCCTTTCAAATTTTATAACTTCTCGGAATCTTCAACCCTTATTTCATGGGGCTTTCAGAACCTATTTTTCAAAAATCACGTTACCATTCACAGTCGATTTTAATGTATGCCAAATAGCCAGAGCTTTCCTCTGGC
>OFFF01001860.1_pt1 | contig 12726 bp, 14 predicted proteins | sample 1521301 | NCBI WGS metagenome assembly OFFF01 (sample SAMEA3504101, study PRJEB24116) | mouse gut metagenome | biome: mouse gut; feature: mouse-associated habitat; material: faeces | place: Denmark | collected 2011
AGCGATTTATTTGAAGGGCTGGATATCTGGAATGAGGAGAAATACCGGGAGCTTCAGGGGACATATCCTGTGATTTTCATCAGCTTCGCCCCTGTGAAGGAGGGAACCTTTCTTAGTGCGCAGAAGAAAATATACAAAAAAATTTGAAAAATTGTGTATTCTGCCATAAATATCCTCAGTACTTTTGCCAATGGAGCGGCGCTTACTTTGGAAAAGCAGATGATCCACATCCTTGTCCTGATTGTGCTGACCATTGTCTATGCTTTCATTCTGACAAGGACACTTCCGGAAAACAGCTGTGAAAATTGACCCATGATAGTCCGGAGAGTGAGCGAATAGTTTCCTGAGGGCCCGGTACATCGGACGAGGGAGGAGGAAGGCTGTATGAAGCTTATTTTTGCATATATCAGAAAGCATTTGGGGATTTTTCTGCTCTCCACCCTTTTTCTGACCATGGAGGCCATGGCGGATCTTCTGCAGCCTGCGCTGATGTCCGGGATCGTGGATAAGGGGATCAAAAATGCCAGTGTGAGGCGGATATGCGGCTACGGCGCGGTGATGCTGGGGATCGCTTTGACAGGGGCGGTCTGTGCCGTTGTGCGGAATCGCTTTGCCAGCAAGGTGTCTCAGACCATCGGAAAGGAGCTGCGCAGGGATATGTACCACAATGTTTCGCTGCTTTCCATGGAAAATATAGACCGCCTGCGCCCAGCGTCCATTATCACCCGGATCACCAATGATGTGGCGCAGGTGCAGGAATTTATCAACGGCATTATGCGGATCATGGTGAAGGCGCCCATTACCTGTATCGGAGCCGTGGCGCTGATCATGGTGCAGACACCCCGGCAGGCTCCGGTGATGGCGGCAGTTCTGCTGGTGGTTTCAGGCTTGGTGCTTGCCAACATGGGGATAGGCTATCCCCGGTTCGGGACAGTGCAGAGACGGATAGACGGTCTCAATGGCGTTGCCAGAGAATTTCTTTCCTCAGTCCGGGTGGTGAAGGCTTTCCGAGCCGAGGAAGAGGAGACTGAAAAGTTTGCGGAGGCGTCCCTTGCGCTTGCCCGGGCAAATACGGCGGCCCTCCGGACCATGGCAGTTTTTTCGCCGCTCATCAATCTGACGGTGAACTTCGGCATTGTGCTTCTTTTATGGATTTCCGGAGATGGGGAGGGCAGGGAGATCGGCAGACTCATGGCCTCCGTCAATTATATGACGCAGGTTCTCTTCGCAGTCACCATGATAGCAAATACCCTGAATACAGCGGTCAGGGCGGCTGCGTCGGCGGAGAGGATCAAGGAGGTCCTTGACGAAAGACCGGCGCAGGAATTGCCGGAGAGGCCTCTTAGGCCCCGGATCGTGGGGGACATCCGGTTTGAGCAAGTATCTTTTGCTTATGGGGGAGCGGGAAAGGAAGCGCTTCATGACATGGACATACATATAAGGAGCGGAGAGACAATCGGAATTATCGGGGCCACAGGTTCGGGAAAATCAACGTTGGTGAATCTGGTTCCCCGCTTTTATGATGTCACGGCAGGCAGGATCCTGATAGACGGCTGCGATGTGACGCAGATAGATCCGGCGCATCTGCGGGCAGCCATTGGGGTAGTGCCTCAGAAGGCGCTTCTGTTCACGGGGACGATCCGGGAGAACCTGCGGTGGGGCCGTGAAGATGCAGGGGAAGAGGAGCTGCAGGCGGCGGCAAGGACTGCCTGCGCGGAAGAGTTTATAAAAGGCAGCGGGCAGGGATACGACACCTTGCTGGGGCAGGGAGGCGTGAACCTTTCCGGGGGCCAGAAGCAGAGGCTGTCCATTGCCCGGGCGCTGGTGCGCAGCCCGCAGATATTGATCTTGGACGATTGTACCAGCGCGCTGGACGCACAGACGGAGGCGCAGGTGCTTTCAGGCCTGCGGTCGGCAGTGGGTCGGATGACGGTGCTGCTGGTCAGTCAGCGTATTTCCACGGTCATGGGGGCGGACCGTATTCTGTGCATGGATAACGGGCATATGGAGGGATATGGAACTCACGAGGAGCTGATGGCATCCTGCAGGAGCTATCAGGAGATTTATCGATCTCAGATCGGGAGGGAAGAGGAGGCATGTGATGGCTGAGAGGAGCGGAGGAGTGCCGCCTGCGAATCTGAATGGAATATCCCGTCCGGGCCGTGGCGGGGTGGTGGTGAAGCCTAAGAACATGAAGGGGACGCTGGGGCGTCTTTGGCGGCTGACAAAAGGACAGAGAAAAGGGCTGGGATGGATACTGCTTTTGTCCGCTTTCGCCTCCGCGGCCTCCATACTGTCTCCCTATGTGACGGGAAGGGCAGTGAGCGCGGTCAGCAGCGGGGACGCGCTCTTCGGGGTTCTGGCCTGTCTGTGCGGGCTGTATCTGGGAGACTGGCTGGTGAAGTTCTTGCAGGCTTTTTTCATGGCGGCAGTGGGACAGAGGGTGATTTACCATATACGCAGGACTCTGTTTGACCGGATAAAGACATTGCCGCTGTCTTTTTTTGACCGGCATAGACATGGGGAGCTGATGAGCCGCCTCACCAATGACGTGGACAATATCAGTACCACCATATCCAATTCCCTGACGCTGCTTTTGACCTATGGCTTTACTATAATCGGCATCTTTGTCATGATGGTGTGTCTGAATCCGCTTTTGACCATGGTGGCTCTGGCGGGGGTGGGGCTTATTTTCTTATTGACCGAGACGGTGACGAAACGGACCAGAAAGCTTTTCAGGGAACAGCAGAAAAATCTAGGGGCGCTGAACGGACAAGTGGAGGAAAGCGTTTCCGGGCTGTCCCTGATCAAGGCGTTCGGACGCGAGTGGGAGATGGAGCAGGAATTCGGAGTGAGAAACGATGCTCTCTGCAGGGTGTCCATAAAGGCGCTGATCTGTTCGGGATATCTGATGCCCCTTATGAATGTGGTGAACAATCTATTGTATGTGGCGGTATCGGTGTTGAGCGGTATGCTGTTCGTGAACGGGAGAATCGCTGACATCGGGCTTGTCACCAGCTTTCTGCTCTATGTGCGTCAGTTTACCCGTCCCTTTGTGGAGATCGCCAATATCTATAACAATTTTCAGACTGCCGTGGCCGGGGCGGAGCGTGTGTTCGAGATTTTGGACGAGGCGCCGGAGCCTCCTGACAAGGGAGGCGCCTTATGTCTTGCCAGCCCCCATGGGGAGATCGAATTCCGGCATGTGGGTTTCGGCTATGATCCGGAGAAGCCGGTGCTGAGGGATATTTCCGTGAGAATTCCGGCGGGGACGCAGGTGGCCATTGTAGGCGCCACGGGCTCCGGAAAGACGACGGTCATCAATTTGCTGACGAGATTCTATGATGTTTCCTCAGGAAGCATCCTTTTGGACGGCCATGACCTGCGGGACTACCGCATGGAAGACCTGCGGAAGGCCTTCGGGGTGGTTCTGCAGGATACGGCGCTGTTTGCCGCGTCGATTAGGGAGAATATATCCTACGGGCATCCCGAGGCAGGCATGGAGGAGGTGCTAAGAGCGGCGGAAATCGCCGGGGCGGACAGCTTCATAGCCCGGCTGCCGGAGGGATATGACACGGTGCTGGAGCTCGGGGGCATGGAGCTTTCTCAGGGGGAGCGGCAGCTGCTGACGATTGCCCGCGCGGTGCTTGCGGACGCCCCCATCTTGATTTTGGACGAGGCAACCAGCTCCGTGGACACGGTCACCGAGCAGAAGATACGGCGGGCCATGCTGAAGATGTGTGAAAACCGCACTTCCGTCATTATCGCCCATCGTCTTTCCACGATCCGCAATTCCGATCTGATCCTGCTGCTTGAGAACGGGGAGATTGCAGAGCGGGGAACCCATGAGGAGCTAATGGCGCTGGATGGAAATTATGCCGGAATGTATCGGACACAGACAAAAATAGGATGATGATGGGTCAAAGCCCCATCATCATCCCGATCAGCTGGTCCCGCTGAACGGCGTCCTCGGAACCCTTTGCCTTCATGGAGAGTCCGTCCAGCTCCGCCTTGCTGGCGGCAGCCTCCATCAGCTTATCCTGAAATGCTTTCTTTTCTTGTTCTGCCTTTTGCGCCCTTCTTTCTGCTCTTGCCCGATTCTGGAGCTTAAGGGTATTTTCCATGGAATTCATCAATTGCGTCATGTCTGTCATAGAAGCACCTCCCTTATTTTGATATAATCTATTCATCTAACATATATATCGGCAGTTTTTTTGTATTTATTATGTATAAAGTCTGAAACTTTCTATGTTATATGTCGTTATATCATTCAAAGGGATTCAAGGGGATTCAAAGGTATACGGTATAGCTTTGGCGGGCAATGAGGAAGACAAGGGGAGGGCATATGGGGCTTATGACGGCGGCATATTCGATTCTGCATCTGCTGGTGGATGGCGTCTGCGCTCTGGCGATGTTCGGATCGTTCCTTTTGGAGGAAGAGGGATATTTTCTGATGCTTATATACAATTTCTGCGCCTTTGCGCTTCAGATGCCCTTGGGTATTTTGCTGGACATGCTGGAGCTGAGGAAAGGGAAAAGAGGGAGAGGCCCGGATCCGGCCCTATGGGCTGCAGTGGCGGGTGTCTTGCTCACGACTGCAGGGGCGCTGACCCATCCGGCGGTTTTGGGAATGGGGAATGCCCTATTCCACGTGGGCGGGGGCGTGGGCTGTATCCGGGAGGACAACGCAGGAGGCTGGAAGGGGCGTGGGCTGGGAGTGTTCGTTGCGCCCGGAGCTATGGGCTTATATCTGGGAACGCTGTCTGCGAGGTATGGCGCGGGGGAGGCTTGGCTTTTGGGAAGCGGCGTTCTCATGGCGGTATTGTGCGGGGGGATGATATGCCTTGGAAGACGGCGAGAGGAGGGAAGCGAACGGAGAGAAGCGGCAGCAGCCGTACCGCCCTTAGAACGGGGCAGGGGTATGTCTTTTTGGCGTCGGTGTGTCTGCTGGTGGTGGTGCTGCGCTCCTATGTGGGAATGGCCGTGACATTCCCTTGGAAGACGGGAGTCTGGACAGGTTTTCTGGCCGTGCTGGCCATAGCGGGCGGGAAGGCGGCGGGAGGATTTGCGGCGGCAAGATATGGGGCTATGAAGACTGCTGCAGTGTCGCTGGCTTTGGCGGCAGTCTGCTATCTTTTTTCGTCTGTGCTTCCCTTGGGCCTTGCGGCGCTGTTTCTGTTCAATATGACCATGCCCGTGACCTTGTACTGGATCATGAGGGGCATGCCAGACATGACCGGATTTGCCTTCGGCTTTCTGACCTTTGCCTTGTTTTTAGGCTTTCTGCCGGGATACTTCGGGCTGCTGCCTCAGGCGGGGGGGAGGATATTGGGCTGTATAGGATCCGTTCTTTCTCTGCTTTTGCTGTGGACGGCGGATAGGAGGAGAGGATGAGGGCGTATTTGTGGAGGATGTTTGCCGGCTCTTTAGGGCTTACTGTGGCGGCAGAGCTGGGAGTGGCAATTCTGTACTTATCCGTGGAGCGCTTGAGGGAGGGGGCTGGACGGACCGAGGCCGGGGCCCGGCCCGGTTTGAGGGGAGCTTTTCCGTCTGGAGGCATGGGGCATGGGGCGAGGATTCTTCTTCTGACAGTGCTGGTGAATCTGCTGACAAATCCTCCGGCGGTGCTGGTCTGCTGGCTGGGGCGGCTGTGGATGCCTCCGGGGCTGCAGCTGTACTTGCAGCTGGCAGTTGAAGCCTTGGTGGTGGCGGTGGAGGGCGGCGTCTACGGCAGCTTCGGCAGGAAGCCCGGATGGAAGATCAAAAGGCCGATGCTGTTTGCCTTGGCGGCAAACGGAACATCGTGGCTGCTGGGGCTGTGGCTGTCCTGATGTATATTGGCGGCGTACATGCATATGATAAGGAAGATTCGGCAGAGCTGCGGCAGACTGCAGGAAGGAAATGCCGCGGTTCTCTGATATGGGACGGGAATGTATTGATTTTGGCATCTTGCAAGGCGATAAGGAGGATATAATGAAAAGATGGCTTGGTATTCTGAGCGGATTGATCTGTTGCGCGCTGTGCTCGTTTTCCGTGCGGGCCGATATGATCTGGGAGCCGCAAGATTCCTTTTATGAGAGGCATGAGAAGGAATGCGATTATGTGAATAGGCAGTTTACAGCCAATGGGCCCGATGGGATGGTCATAGTCTATAAGAGTCCGGAACTGCCGGAGATAGTGGACACATGGGAGAACGGCCACAGGGTTTCCATTATCTTTACTTATAGGGACAGCGACGGTATCCTATGGGGAATATATGACGATTATCGGGGGAAATGCGGCTGGGTGCCGATGGATTATATGAGTGTAGTGTATGATGATATTTCTTTCAGAGATGAATATGAAGGGGAGATCGAGATCCGGAAAGGGCAGCTGGATGACAAATATCTGGGGACGGAGGTCTATTTTTGGTCTTATCCGGGGGGAGATGCCTATATACTTATGAAATTGTCCGAATACACACCGGAGTATGGAGAAACATTTGTGGACGAGGAAGGGAATGTCTGGGGAGGAGTGGGCTACTACTACGGCATCAAAAACAACTGGATCTGTATAGATAAGCCGGATGCAAGCTTTCAGGAGCTTTATCCGGAAGGCGGGCCCCGGAGAGGAAGGGGTTCTGACTCTGGGGAGGAAGAGTGGGGATCGGGGACGAAAACAGATGGGGACCGCATTGTTCCAAAGGGTGACAGCAGAGCCATGACGGTGACCTTGGCCATGGTGGCGCTGGTGGTGAGCGTCACGGCAGTGCTGCTAAGGATTCTGAAGGGAAGGGGAGAGCGGAAGGGTCTGGAAAAATAGCAGACACAGCATAATATTTCCGCCTTCCTTGGTTGGACTGACTTTGAATGAAACTCTTGTGCTGGCATCCATAGATAGGATTCTACAGCACCTTTGCCAGAAAGTCTTTGGTGCGCTGCTGTTTGGGGGCGGAGAAGATGGCTTCGGGAATGTCCTCCTCCACGATTTTGCCTTCCGCCATAAAGATGACTCTATCGGCCATTTCTCTGGCGAAGCCCATCTCGTGAGTGACCACCACCATGGTCATGCCCTGCTTGGCCAAGCTTTTCATGACCTCCAGCACCTCCCCTACCATTTCGGGATCAAGGGCGGAGGTGGGTTCGTCGAAAAGCATTACCTGAGGATTCATGCAGAGTGCCCGGACGATGGCGATGCGCTGCTTTTGCCCGCCGGAGAGCTGGCTGGGATATGCCCCCGCCCTATCGGCCAAGCCCACTCTTTCCAGAAGCGTCATGGCTTGCTTTTCCGCCTCTGACGGGCTTTTTTTCAGCAGCTTAACGGGAGCAAGGGTCATATTTTTCAGGATGGTCATATGGGGAAAGAGATTGAAATGCTGGAAAACCATACCCATTTTCTGTCTGTGGAGATTGATATTGGTCTTTTTGTCGGTAATGTCCACTCCCTCAAAGAGAATCTGTCCGGCGGTGGGAACCTCCAGCAGATTGAGGCAGCGCAGAAAGGTGGATTTTCCGGAGCCGGAGGGGCCGATGACCACTACGACTTCTCCTTTGCGGATGGATGCGGTGACGCCGTTGAGCGCCTTGATGCCGCCTCCGTCGAAATGCTTCTGCAGGCCGGTGGCCTGAATGATATATTCATCGCTCACTGTTTCTTAGCCTCCTTTCCAGTCTTCCTACAAGGAAGGTGAAGAACATGACCAGCACCAGATAGATCAAAGCCGACATCAGCAGGGGGAATAGATAGTCATAGCAGTTTCCGCCGATGATGTTGCCTGCGTAGGTTATGTCGGCCAATCCCACGTAGCCGGCCACGGCGGTTTCTTTCAGCAGCACGATGAACTCGTTGGCCAGAGTGGGGAGAGTGGCCTTGAAGGCCTGAGGCAGTATGATATAGCGCATGGTGGAAACATAGCCGAAGCCCAGACTGCGTCCCGCCTCCATCTGGCCCTGATCGATGGACATGATGCCGCCTCGGATGATTTCAGCCACGTAAGCTCCCGAATTGATGCCGAAGGACAGCGCGCCTACCATGATCTTGTTTCTGCTGGTGGCGAAGACCACGAAATACATGATCATCAGCTGCACTACCATGGGCGTTCCCCGGATGACGGTAAGGTATACTCTGGCAACTCCATTGAGAAAGCCCAGAGCCATTTTGCCGGGCCCGTGCATTTCCGTGTGATTCTTGTCCCAGGACACCCGGATCAGGGAGACGACCACCCCCAGCAGCACGCCGATGAGCAGTGCGAGGAAAGTCAGCAGAAGAGTGTTGCCCAGACCCTTTAAATACATTTGGTAGCGGTTATCAAAAATAAAGCTTTTATAGATGTCATAGCCTATGTCATTGAGCCACTGAGGGCCGTTTTGTATCCAATCCGGCGCGTCCAGAAGCCAGTTTTGGGAAGCGGATGGTCTCATAAGTAGTCTCCTATCATTTTATGGCGCTTGACCGCTGATTTACAAATCAGGGGGTCAGCTGCTCCAACCCCCTGATCTGTATTTCTATCTGTGTTTTCTTTGAAAAGATGTGCCATCGTTACTCTGCGGTAATGTACTTGGCGATAATTTTTCCTATAGTGCCATCATCAATGAGATCCTTCAGAGCGCCGTTCACGGCTTCATAGAGCTCGGCATTGTCCTTGCTCATGGCGATGGCATAATCCTCAGTGACATATTCGGTCTCAAGGATCTTGAGTCCCTCCACCTCCTGAACAAATGCCTTGGCAGGCTCATTGTCGATTACGACACAATCTACTTTCCCGGTCTTCAGCGCTTGTACCGCTTCTGCTCCCTTGCTGTAGCGGTCGATGGTGCCCAACCCTTTCTTTTCGATGTCGTCCGTGGTGTAGATATCTCCGGTGGTATTGCGCTGTACGCCTATCACATGGTTGGCGCCCTCTGCGAAAAGGTCGTCCAAGCTGGCGATAGGGCTATCCTCGGTAACGATGATTACCTGCACGCCCGTGGCATAGCTGACAGTGAAGCTCACTTCCTCCTGACGGTCAGGGGTGACGGTCATGCCTGCAAGACCGATGTCGGCCTTTCCGTTTGCGATGGTTCCGGTGATGGAATCGAACTCCATATCGTCGATTACAAGCTCCAGTCCGAGCTTGTCTGCGATGGCGGATGCGATCTCCGCATCTATGCCCGTCACTTCGCCTCCCTCGATGTACTCATAAGGGGGAAAGGCAGCGTTGGTAGCCATGATGAGCTTGCCTTCCTCGGCGGTGGTGAAGCCTCTGTCGTTATTTGAATTATCCTTGTCCGCAGGTTTGCCGCCGCAGGCTGCCAGAGTAGACACCATAGCCAGAATACACAGCAGTGTGATTGATTTCTTCATAATATCCTCCTCCAAATATGTAATATGGCATACTTGCCGATTCGCCTCTGCTCAAGGGCTTGGTAGGGCAACCTTGAGGCCCGGGCAAAAAACGGCCTGCCAATGGACAGATACTAGCACTTTATGGGGAAATTGTCAATAAATATTTGGTTTAAGAAATTTTCGTTGGAAATCAGCAAGGCTATGTCTTCAAAATCTATCCTTCAAAAACAATATAGCTGTTTTGATTGTTATTTCTTGAGCCGTATATTATAATAGATTTTGATAATAGAATCATGTTTTAGATTCTATTATAGGAACAGAAAAAGTAACTTCCGTTTCGGATATGGGCACCCATTGGGAAGCGGTTTGTGGATATGCATTGTGAATAGCAGATAAAGAATTTATAATGATATACATAAATCGGCATTAGGAGGAATTGAAATTCTTATGGAGAGATGGGATATGGAATTGAAGATACAATCCTATACAAAGGATAGAATACCGGACGTTCTGGATTTTGAAAGGAGATTGCGCAAGGAGGAAGATTTCTGGAGGTGGGAGTTAGAAATTTTGCCAAAGGCATAAAATTCTAAAAAAGGAGAAAGGAAAGGGTCAGGGTGTTTATTATGGGCGTTTTATCGGATTTGGAACCGAAGAAAGTGTTTTACTTTTTTGAGGAGATCACAAGGATCCCTCACGGTTCGGGGAATGTAGGACAGATCAGCGATTATCTGGCGGACTTCGCCAAAAAGAGAGGACTGTTCTGCATTCAGGACAAGCTGAAGAATATCATAATCGTGAAGGAGGCTACCTCCGGGTATGAGGGGGAGCCTGCGGTGATCCTACAGGGACATATGGACATGGTGGCGGTGAAAAAGCCGGATTGTGATATGGACATGAAAACGCAGGGCCTGCAGGTAGCCGTCCGGGGAGACGAGGTCTATGCCGAGGGAACCAGTCTGGGAGGAGACGACGGTATTGCTGTAGCTTATGCGCTGGCGCTTCTGGATTCCGATTCCTTGTCCCACCCCCGGCTGGAGGTAGTGATCACAGTGGACGAAGAGGTGGGGATGGACGGGGCCAGAGGAATCGACTTGTCCATGCTTACGGGAAACCGCATGATCAATCTGGACTCGGAGGAGGAGGGGATCTTCCTGACCAGCTGTGCCGGAGGGGCCAGAGTACACTGCAGACTGCCTCTGGACAGCAGAGAGAGGCAGGGAAGGGCAGTGGAGGTGACACTGGGAGGTCTTCTGGGAGGACACTCCGGAGGGGAGATCCACAAGGAAAGGGGCAATTCCAACTGTCTTTTCGGCAGGGTTTTATATAGGCTGGCCCAAAAGCTGCCGGTGAGCTTGTGTCAGGTGAAGGGCGGATTGGCGGATAATGCCATTCCCCGGGAGACCAAGGCCTTATTGGTGACGGAGGCGGAAGCTGCCGGTGAACTCTGTGCCATGATAAGGGAGTTGAGAGAGGAGATCAGGGCGGAACTGGGTTCTAAGGATCCCGATTTCTACATTGAGGCGAAAGAGGGCAAAGAAGGAAGCTTTTCTTGCGTCAGTCCGGAGCTTACCAAGGCTGCAGGGGCATTTCTGTGCGCTCTGCCGGGTGGAGTGCAGGCCATGAGCGCAGATATGCCGGGACTGGTTGAGACCTCTTTGAATTTGGGGATACTGAAATATGAGGAGGGGAACCTTCTGGCGGAATTCTCCGTCCGCAGCAGCGTGGAGAGCGCAAAGAGGGCCCTGATCGATAGAGTGGGCGCAGTGACCGGGCTTGCGGGAGGCGCCATTGAGGTCAGCGGTGACTATCCCGGCTGGAAGTTTCGCAAGGATTCCCCTCTGCGGGATAAGATGGTGAGGCTGTATGAAGAGATGTATGGCGCGGCTCCCAAGGTGGAGGCCATCCATGCAGGGCTGGAGTGCGGAATTCTTGGGAGCAAGATAGGGGATCTGGACTGTGTTTCCATGGGACCTGACATGAAGGCGATACACACTACAGAGGAGACTTTGAGCATTTCTTCCGTGAAGCGGGTGTGGGAGTATCTGGTGAGGCTGCTTGCCAAGAAGGATGAAGCATAAAACAACACAGAGGAGCATGGCTATGACAAAAAGAGAAAGGCTTTTGAACGCATTTGAAAACAAGCCCGTGGACCGGATTCCCGTGGGGTTCTGGTATCATTTTTCTCCGGATGAGGATCTGGGACAGGGTGGAGCAGCATCTTCAGCTGTATAGGGATACGGGCATGGACATGATCAAGGTCATGTGCGACGGCTATTTCAATTATCCCAATCCTTATATCCAAAGGGTTGCTTGTGCAGAAGACTGGTTTTCCATGACGCCTCTGGGGGAGGATCATCCCTATATCACCAAGCAGGTTGAGCGGGCCAAGGGTGTGGTGAAGGGGGCGGCGGGAGAATGCTGCGTCTTCTATAATGTGTTCTGCCCCATGTCCTTGATGCGGTTCGGCACCAGCGAGGAACTGCTGATGCGCCATATGCGGGAGAACCCTGACGCCGTGCGCCATGCTTTCAAGGTCATAGCGCAGGATATCAAGGCGCTGGTGAGGCGGCTGATAACGGAGGCAGGCTGTGACGGCATCTATTATTGTGTGCAGAATGCCGAGAAATTCCGGTTCACCGCCGAGGAATACCGCAGGCTGGTGACTCCGGCGGAGCTGGAGGTGCTAGAGTACGCTAACGGGCTCAGTGACAACAACATTCTGCACTGCTGCGGCTGGGCAGGGGACCAGAACCGGGTGGAGGTCTGGCAGGACTATCCGGCGAAGGCGGTGAACTGGGCGGTGTATGTGGAAAAGCTTACGCTGGCGGAGGGAAAGAGATTCTTTGGAGGACGCTGCGTGCTGGGAGGCTTCGACAATAGGAAGACGGGAATTTTGTATTCCGGGAGCAGAGAGGAGATAGAGCGGGAGACGGAAAGGCTTGTGGAGGAGACAGGCCGTATGGGCGTGGTTCTGGGAGCGGACTGCACTCTGCCCTCGGACATTGATTTGGAGAGAATGAAATGGGTGAGGGAAAAGCTGGAACAGCTGGCGTGATAGGTATGGGGCATAGTGCGAAATGCGGTTTCTGCAATGTGCCTATCCGGATTAGAATTGCGGGGCAGAAGGAAGCAGGCTGCCCCGCAGTCTTTTTTTCAGTTTTGGAGAAAGGGCCTTTCGGGGAAAAGGCTTGGATGGACGGGGTTCTGACAAGGCAGACTTGCAGGAAAATTTGAGGGAAAACAAGGGAGAAATCGTCATATGGATAAGAAGCTATATGAGAAGGTCGGTATCTGGCTTGAACAGCATAGGAAGCAGATGGAGAAGGACATTATGAGGCTGGTAAGGATACCCAGCATATCCGCGCCTTGGGGGGGAGGCGGCGTTTCGGGGAGACAAGAGGCATCGGAAGCCCCCTTCGG
>OFFF01001870.1_pt1 | contig 12685 bp, 9 predicted proteins | sample 1521301 | NCBI WGS metagenome assembly OFFF01 (sample SAMEA3504101, study PRJEB24116) | mouse gut metagenome | biome: mouse gut; feature: mouse-associated habitat; material: faeces | place: Denmark | collected 2011
CTCCGTTTACAACACCGTTCAAAATCTGTTTCTGGCAGATGATATAGAAAATCAGAATCGGTATCAATGCCAACAAGTATGATGCAAATGCCAGGTTATAATTTGTACCAAACTGTGACTGGAAGTTCAGCTGTGCCAACGGCAATGTATTCTGTCCGGAACCTGCCATGATAACCAATGGCGTCATAACGTCATTCCAAACTGACAATGCTGTCAGGACTGCAACCGTTGCATGCATAGGCCGCATAATCGGGAAAATAATTTTCCAGTAAGTCCTCCATGTGGAGGCGCCGTCCACCTTGGCCGCTTCTTCCAATGCCATCGGAATATTTACCAGATAGCCGGAGTACAGCAGCACATTCATCGGCATATAAAACACTACATAAAGCAGGATAACACCAACCCAGTTGGCCAGCCCCATTTCTGCGGTTTGCTTTGCCAGAGGCATCATCAGAATCGCAAAAGGTACGAACATACCGCTGACAATAAACAGATATACGAAACTGTAAAATTTACTTTTCGCTTTATTTCTTCCCAATGCATAGCCCATCAGGGAATGAATGATAATGGATAGCCCTACTGCCACCAAAGTTATCAAAAGGCTGTTCTTTAAAGAACGCCAGAAATCCGTTACCTCCATGGCTTCCCTGAAATTGCTCAGGCTCCAGGACTTGGGCAGGGATAAAATACCGCTGATGCTGTTTGTCATTTCAGAAGGCTGTTTGAACGCAATTACAATCGTTAAATACAGCGGAAAAATAATTGTGGAAAGCCCCAGTATCAATAAGACCATTGCCACTTTATTCGTATGCGTATCTGCATTTTTCTTTGTCATAGCTGCTCCTCCTTACTGCTGGAAAATTTCATCTGTGCCACGGAAACAATTACAATCACGATAAAGAATACAACCGCATTGGCGCTTTGGAAACCGAACTGGCCGCCCGACATACCATTATTGTAAATCAGGTAGGAAATGGATTCCGTACTCTGTGCAGGGCCGCCCTTGGTCAATGCCATAATCTGGTCGAATACCATCAAGAAGTTCTTCACGCAAAGCACCATGTTAATGGAGAAGAACGGTATAATCAACGGGAATGTCAGATAACGGAACTGCTTCCATCCTGTCGCCCCGTCCAGCCCGCCTGCCTCATAAACATCCTCAGGCACGGTCTGAAGGCCGGAGATATAAATAATAGTGTTCATAGCGATGGCCTGCCATGCACATACCACCATAATGCCAATCCATGCAGCGCTGGGGTTGGAGAGGATACTGGAACTCAATGCGCCAATGCCCATCATCTGTGCCACTGCCGGAAGTATATATGTAAAAAAGTAATTGAAAATGTAACCTACTACCAATGCGCCTAAAATATTAGGCAGGAAATATGCCCCTCTGAAAAAGCTTTTCGCCTTTATTTTGCTGTTCAGGCCCAAAGCAAGAATCAGGCTTAACACATTGGTAACTACCGTTGAAACGATGGCCAGTTTAAAGGTAAACCAGTAGGATTTCCCAACGCGGGCATCCGAAAATAAATCAATATAATTCTGGAAACCTACCCAGTTATATTTGCCGAACCCTTTGAAATTGGTAAAACTGTAGATCACACCACGAATCAAAGGAATGGTGTTAAAGCAGATAAACAGTGCCAAAATCGGAATCGTAATCAGTAAAAAAGTTCTTTTCCTTTCATTTTTCATCACTTCTTTCATAGCTTCTCCTTTCCTAATTCGCATTGTGCTGTTTTTCATATTCCTGTACCAGGCGGATAATATCCCTGTTATACCGCGGCCAGTCATTGTCAAACTTTGTCAGGAAAGCATCCACATCCTTATTCAGCAGGAATGTCTGGATTTGTGCGTCCACTGCCATTTCCGAAGGATAATAGTGGTCCTGATAGTCTTTCATATTTCCGCTTGTTATGTATTCGGTCATCCCATCCAGAATAGAAGGAAGTACAAAGTCGCCCTCTTTACAAGGGATTGCCGTCTGTGCATCTATGTATTTCTGAATATTTTCATCGGCGAAGAGGAAATCCAAAACTTCGTAGGCCGCTTCCTTATTCGGGCATTCCGCCATCACACAGAACTGAAGGTCTACACCCGAGTTCAGCGTATTGCCGTCTTTGGAATCGTTAGCCGGCATTACGAAGGAATCCAGATTTAAATCCGGGTTTACGGAAAGAATCTGGGGGGCAGCATAGCTGCCGATAGGGTACATTGCGGATTCCCCCCGCGCAAAAGCGGTACAGGCGTCATTATAGCCGTATGCAAACGGGTCATCCGGCCCATACTGCAGCAAATCCAGATATTTCTCTGCGATTTCCCTATATTCCACGGAAAATGTAGTTTCTCCCCGGTTCACCTGTTTTGTCGTATCCGCAGGCGACAAATCCACCGCCATGGAGTTCCACGGTGCAAGGCAAGTCCACGTATCCTTGAATCCGAAGTAGAACGGAAGAATCCCTTCCGCCTGGATGGCATCGCACAAAGCGAGAAGTTCTTCCCAGTTTTCGGGAATAGTCCATCCATGTTCTTCAAACATGTCCCGGTTATACAAAATTCCGGCAGCGTTGGCCACATAAGGCACCGCGAAGGACCCTTCCGTAGGAACCAGTTCCAGCGCTTCATCAATATCCAGATAGCCCTGGTTGATATTCCCAAGCCCGCTGTAATCTGAGATATCCGCTAAAATCTCTGCATCCACAAAATAGGAGTAATTGATGTCTCCGCCAATTCCTATGATGTCCGGGTAATCCTCTCTGATGAATCTTGTCTTCAAAATTGTCATTGCGTCATTCGGGGAACTGATTTTTAAATGAATATCGTCATGGGTTGCGTTGAATTCATCTTCCACCGTCTTAAAATAGTTCGCCGCTTCCGGCTTGTACTGGACGATTTCGATTTCAATCTTTCCGTCATTTGCAGAAGCTCCGCACCCACAGGCAAACAACGATGCCGCCATACAGCATATTGCAAGCCCCAAGCATTTTACTCTTTTCCCTTTCATAGCATTTCTCCTTCCCTATTTTGATAAAAAGATTATAAAATACCATTATGCCACTAGTAAATATCACAATTTAGTACATTTTATGCCTAAATGCTACTTTTATGATTTTTATTTGAAATCACCTAGCATTTTGGTATATAATAGAATTCAAAGTATAAAACGCCATCCGTAAACAAGGGTTTTTACACTCGAATTTTGACGTAAAAGTGATTGAGGCATCTTATGAGTGAAGTAGTTTTTTCCGTTTTTCCAAGTGAAAATTTTATTGATTTAGGATTATACCAATTCGGGTGGGAGCAATGCGACCCCTCCCATTCCTTCGGCCCGGCTGCCAGGAACCACTATCTGTTCCATCTATGCCTTTCCGGAACGGGCACTTTAATTGCAGAAAATTCCAGAGGGGAGTCCATCACCTACCAGGTAAAAAGCGGCCAGGGTTTTATGATGTTCCCACACCAGATATGCACTTATATTGCGGACAGGGAAATCCCCTGGGAATATGCCTGGATTGAATTCGACGGCCTGCGTGCCAAAGAAACCATTGAACTGGCCGGGGTCAGCCGCGACCAGCCCATCTACAAGGCGCGCCATAAAGATATTGCTGAAATTATGAAATCAGAAATGTTATATATCGTCAACCACAAAGATGCTTCGTCCTTTCACTTGATTGGACATCTCCATCTTTTTATCGATAGCTTTATCCGTTCCTCCTCCGGGATGCAAAGCCGCCAGAGCAATACTTTGCGGGATTTTTATATAAGAGAAGCCATATCCTTTATTGAGCAGAATTTCCAAAACGATATTACGGTGGAGGATATCGCTTATTCCTGCGGGCTCAACAGGAGTTATTTCGGAAAGATTTTTCACGAAAATATGGGGAAATCCCCTCAGGAGTTCCTTATCTCTTATCGTATGACGAAAGCGGCTGAGCTTTTGAAGCTGACCAAGCTTTCCATCGCAGACATCGGCAATGCGGTGGGCTATCCCAACCAGCTTCATTTTTCCAGAGCATTTAAAAATGTCTACGGCATCTCGCCCAGGCAGTGGCGGAATGAGAATAGTATTGAGCAGGGGTGAGGATTTCATCCTATTTGCAGACATTCCGCATATTTGAATTGAATCACATCCCTATATGCTGTCTTAACATAGGCCTGCTCCTTATGCATAAAAGAAACCATCTCATTTTTTGTTATTTTACCCCTTAGCGCAATGATGGAATTATGCCCTATCGGCACTGCTCCCATTGGCAAAGCCTGAGATAAATAGACTTAAATAGACCCTGGCATCATCTCAGCCATGAAATTTACTATCCAAACCCCCTGCCTTCTGATATAATAAAAAACAGTTAATATCTTTCATCCGTCAAAAGGAGAGACATTTATGGGAATTTACCTGAATCCAGGGAATGATGCATTTCTGGAAGCAATACAGTCGGAAATATATGTGGATAAAACCGGATTAATCGCCTACACCAACCGGGTGATGGGAACCGTCCGGAAAAACATTTGTGTCAGCAGACCCCGTAGATTTGGAAAATCTATGGCTGCCAATATGCTCTGCGCTTATTATAGCCACGGCTGCCGCTCCGCCGCGTTATTCCAGGGCAGAAAAATACATGAAGACACTTCTTTTACAGAACATTTAAATCAATATGACGTTCTGTTCCTGAATATGCAGCAGTTTATCCGCGGGGCAAGGACTCCTGGCAATTTTGTCAATTATATAGAGCAGAAAGTTCTTTCCGAAATCAAAACTTTGTTCCCGCACCTTCTTCATGAACAGGAAAGCAGCCTGCCCGATGCGCTGATGTCCATATACACTAAAGGTGAACAGGGAAAACCAGGATTTATTATTATCATTGATGAATGGGATTGTATTTTCAGGGAAATGAAAGAAGATGAGAATTCACAAAAATATTATCTCTATTTTTTGCGGGATTTATTAAAAGACCGTCCATATGTCAAACTCGCTTATATGACCGGAATTTTGCCTATAAAAAAGTATGGAACCCATTCTGCCTTGAATATTTTCGAAGAGTTTTCCATGACTGACCCCAAATACCTTGCTCCATACACGGGCTTTACGGAAGAGGAAGTAAAACAGCTCTGTCTGGAATATCACATGGATTTTGAGGAAGCCAGACAATGGTATGATGGTTATCGCCTGGACAGCCACTTGCATATTTATAATCCCAAGTCCATTTCTGACGCCATGCATAACCGAAAATTTAAAAGCTATTGGACAAGGACGGAAACATATGAGGCATTGCGCGTTTATATTGATATGAATTTCGATGGGCTTAAAGATGCTGTCATCGCTATGACTTGCGGGGAGAGGTGTGAAATAAATCCCGACAAATTCCAGAATGATATGACCACTTTCCAAAGCAAAGACGATGTGCTTACACTTTTGGCCCACCTCGGATACCTCTCCTATGAAGAATCCACCCGCACGGTATGTATTCCCAATATGGAAATTGCCGGCGAATTCAGAAATGCGATTGAAGGCTCCAGAGGATGGGAGCATCTCGCTAAGGCAATCCAGCACTCGGAAAAGCTACTAGATGCAACCTTAAACCAAGATGAACAGGCTGTTGCGCAAGGCATCGATGCTGTTCATACGGAACATATATCGTTATTATCCTATAATACCGAAAATTCCCTAAGCTGCGTCATAAGCCTTGCTTATTTCAGCGCTCAAAAGGAATATATTTTAATCAGAGAATTCCCCAGCGGAAAAGGCTTCGCCGATATTGTTTTCCTGCCACGAAAATCATCGGCGAAACCTGCTATGATTATTGAATTAAAATGGGATAAATCCGCTACAGGCGCTATTGCTCAAATAAAAAACAAAGGCTATGTGCAGGCACTGGAAACGTATTCTGGAAATATACTGCTCGTAGGCATCAACTATAGCAAGAAGTCCAAAAGGCATAGCTGCATAATTGAAAGATACTCACCAAATAATGCATGAATACTGGTTCAACACTTTATAGCACCTCCCCGCCACTCTTGGTGGTAGTTGCGGCCATTTCCGTTTTCCCTCAAAAATTGTGTACTAAAATGGAAATCAAGTCTATGGCCTCACCCTTATCACCCTATACTTATCATGGCTTCCGACCCGTACAGAAACCCCTATGGACCCCTTCAAATAAGGGCGCTCTTCATCCACGGCTTCCAGCATGGGAATTCCGTTTATTTCTGCCAGAATCTTATTCCCTTGCACCGTCACCGCCACCTCATATTCCTGTCCGTGTTCCCATTGGAATTGGGTTTCTTTCAATATCCTATAGCCATTATCATTTTTCAGTATAGCTGCCTTGTTGCCTGGCAAAAGCCCTACCGCATAGGAGCGGATAGCCCCCTGTACCCTTACATTCACCATATGCGTCTGGCCGGTCAGGGGAGTAAAAGCAAATTCCGCACGATAATCCTCCCAGTCGTACCTTCCCGTATAAGCTTCCCCAAAGTCGGAACATGATAAATGCAGCTGCCCCTCTTCCAGGTACATCAACCCCTTCAACTTCGTAAACTGGCTCACTTCCCTGTGAATTCCTGTCCAGATTTCCTCCTTTTCCTTAGCAAAGTCTATCGTATATACCGGCTGCCCATCCGAATATAAATCGTCTATCATACCCACAAAATCAAATACCTGGGTATGCGTACCGTGCACATGGAAACAGAAACCCATTTCGTCTATCAACGCCCCTTCCATATTCGGGATATGAAATTCCAACGCCTTCCATTCTCCTTTTCCCAGTTCCTCCTTCACGCTCTCGTAAATCTTACCGCTGCGGGCATCCCTTATATACAGACTCACTTGGGCAGCCTGTGAATAGTGCGGGATATAGGCGCTCCCATGCACCGTCTGCCCCGGATAAACTAGCGGCGAAAAACAAGGGTCATACCTGCTGTCATCAAAATCCTCCGGAACATAATATGTCTTCTTATACACATACACATTTTCTCCCGGCTCTACCGGCTTGGCCACGAATTTCAGGGAACGGCTTCCTAATGCAGCCGTTTCATCAGTATTTAACACGCAGCATTCCCTTTCTTTTCTGGCCCTGCCGTCCAGGCCGTCCACCCTCACCCGTATAGCATGAGTGGAACCCGGAAATTCAAAATGACAGCTGTCGATTCTTTTTTCCGCAATTTCCTTCCAGGGCGCAGGCATTTCTTCCCCAGCCACCGCATATGCCAGTTTCGCTATATAAACTGCCCCAAACGGAATATCCATAATGTTCAAAGAACCTACAACACTGGAACATACCAGAAAGTCATTAATCGGCTTCCTCCATTTATCATAAGGAATCCCTTCCAAACCGTTGCGAACCCCCATGATAGTTGCCACATTCCCCACATTGCAGTCCGTATCCCAGCCGCACATATTGCAAATATTCAATGTATTGGAAAAATCACCTTCCCCATAAAGCAACGCCAATATCATCACCGCAATGTTGGGAATGATATGACAATTGCCAGGATATTTATCATAACCATAATTCTCGAAAATGAACCGGAAGCAATCCCTCCAGTCATTCGGGTATTCCTGATAAAATCTCATCACTGCCCGTACTGCTTTCGCATATTCGCAGTCTTTTGGAATATAAGATAAACCCTTCTCCAGGATTTTTATTATATTTTTTTCTTCAAATGCATAGCTGATACATACGGCAACAAAAATACCGCCGTAAATCCCGTTCCCATCATGGGTTACGCTGGCCGCTTCACGGGCGAATCTGGCCGCCTGGTCCGGATTCCCCGGGCTGACCAATCCCCAAGTATCGATGAAAATCTGACCGCCAATCTGTTCTGCAGCAGTACTGCCATTTTGGGCGATACTTCCGCTCCGGGGGGCGGGAATTCCATTGTGGAGATTCAAGTACGCCGTATGCTCTGTTGATATCCCGTATCCTCCCCACCAGAAAAAGCCATGTTCAAAAGGGGCGTAATTTAAAAGCGCCTCCGCCACATCCCCTGCCTTCACATCATATCCGTGCCTTCCATCCTCCAGTGCCTTTAAGAAAAACAGCGGCCCGTTACTGTCATCATCTGCCGCAAACTCATGATAGTCCACCGGATAATGTTTCAGTTCCCCATATATATTTTTAATTTTCTCATATGTCCAGCCTTCTACAGGCGCCCCCAGGCGGATACCTATAATTTTTGCCAGCCATCCCGCATAAATACTTTCTATATAGTTTTCTTTCATCCTGCCAACCCCATCCTTTCCATAACTTGCAAATATCCAAACAAACCTAAGCCATTGCCGCCCTACCCTTTTACGCTGCCGCTGGTCATACCTTCGATAAATTTCCGGCTAAAAAATAGATACAAAATGATAACCGGGGCTATCGTAATTACACTGGCCGTATAAATCCTTGCCATATTCATGCCATACTCTCCTGTGAACCTAACATATCTGGTAGCTACGAGTTTCAGTTCCTCCGTTGTAATAAATGTATTGGACCAAAGAAATTCATTCCACACATTTACAAAAACAAGAATAGCCACGGTCAGAAACATTGGCTTTGCAATCGGCAAAGTAATCCGCAAAAAGCTGTTTAGTTCGTTACATCCGTCAATTTTCGCCGCTTCCTCCAGTTCCCTGGGAATGCCTGTCAGGAAAGTGCGCAGCAGCAGCATGTTAAACGGAATCTGCATTGCGATATACACAATCATCAGACACCATCTGGTATCTACCAACCCCAATTTATTCATCACAAAATAATCGGGAACAATATATAAAAACCCTGGAAGGGAAATCGCCACGAAGAAATATGCCGTGAAAAACCCTCTCAGTTTAAACTGCAGTTTTGTCAATGCATAAGCCCCCAGCCCCACAATGGTTAAAACTACCACGATAACCACAAATGCTGTGAACAGGCTGTTAAAATAAGCCGTTCCATAGCCGCCGATGCTCCATGTTTCCCCAAAATTATTGAATGCCCAATCTTTTGGGAGACCCAGAGGAGAAGTTTTGCATTCCCTGTCCGTTTTAAAAGAGTTAAACAGCACCTGGAGCAAAGGAATCGAAGCAAATAGTGCCATGAACACCAAAAATATCATCGTAATTATCGAAGAGATTCCCAATTTCACCTTTTTTCTGCGCTTCTTATTCATCATCCATCCCCCCCTTTTTGCTGACATATTTTTGAAGGAAATACAAAAGGATACATATGCCGCTCTGAATAACACACAACGCATTGGCATACCCTGCCCGGTATTTTACAAATGCATTCTTATAAATATAAGTGGCCATAATTTCAGTAGAATTTGCTGGTCCTCCGTTTGTCATAACATATACATAATCAAAAGTCAGGAATGACCACATAATTGTCATAATCAATACAAACGCTATCGTCTGCCGGATGCCGGGAATGGAAACATGGAGCAGTTCCTGGAATCGATTTGCCCCATCCACCCTGGCCGCCTCATACAAAGTGGGGTCTATTTGCTGCAATGCCCCTAAAAACAAAACCATAATAAATCCCCACCAATGCCAGTTATCCACAAAGGCGACCGCATAAAGGGCGATTTTGGGATTTCCCAGCCACAATACCTTAGATAAATCTTCCCACCCCAGCCGGGCAAATACCTGGTTTACCCCATAATAGGGATTCATATAAGCCGTCCAGATTCTGCCGGCCACAGCTGCAGAAATTACATATGGAACAAAATAAAGGGTCCGGAAAAACATCTGGCTTCTTCTTAGCTGACTCACTAAAATAGCCACAATAAACCCCAGCAAAAGCGGTACCGTAATGAAAATAAGCAGACACTGAATATTATGCACTACAGATAGTTTTACAATGGGGTCATTAAAAATTTCTTTAAAATTATCTAAACCGATAAACTTTGCATTTCCCATACCGTTCCAATCAAATAAAGACATGACCAATGTGCTAAGCGCCGGCCCCGTAACAATACACATATGGATAATAAATGCAGGAAGTATAAAAAAGTATGCCACCATTCGCCCTTTTTTCACTGATTTCATCTTATAGCCATACTCCTTTCCCAGCCTCGGATTTTCTCGATAGCTTAAAACATATGGGAATACCGCACAGGCATATCCCGGGCCAAAAATGCCTTTTATATATGAACAGCCGTGCGGTATTCCTTTTTATTTATATACTTTTGCCCTCCGCTTATACTCTATGGAAGGATAGGCATCGTTCCATTTTCAATTGCTTCGTCTACATATTTTTGCGCTTCCGTAAGGAAATCGTCTACGCTGAGCATATCCAGGAACAATGCGTCCGTGTTCTCATTCATATATACCCGCATTTCGGAAGGATAGAATGTCCAGGAACAATATCCGATTTGATTCTTTGCCTGTGCATCCATCAGCAAGGTATACTGGTCCAACAGCTTGGCATCAATGCCTTCCAATTCTTTTAAATCGAACACTTTCAAGGGATATGGCTGATATCCTGCTTCCCTGATAGAATCGTAATGCCTGTCTAAGGATGTAAACAGATAATTCAGCACTTCCGCTGCCAGGTCCGGATTACTGCTGTTCTTATTGATAGCATAAGCGCCTGCTGTAGCAAACGGCAGAATCTCGCCGATAGATTCATCTTGAGGCATCATTTCAGAATCCCAATTGCAATCGGGATATGTGGCCAATAGCTGATTAGCTGCCCAGGTGCCATTAATCATCATAGGCGCCCTGCCCTCTGAGAAAAATGCCAATATATCCATAGTGGATACGGACTGGGTTGCCTTTTCCCCGATATAGCCGGCCTGCCACCAGTCAACCATCGTCTGGAAAGAAGCCTTAATCGCATCATCCGTATATTTTCCCTTCCCCTCCATTACATCCTTAATCGCCTGCGGCCCTGCATAGCAGCTGCTAAAGGTAGAATAGAGCCAGTCTACTGCACCCTGATATTCCGCATTGCCAAAGGTAATCGGAATCAATCCCGCTGCCTGCACTTCCTGCATCAATGTAACCAATTCCTCTTTCGTCTTCGGTATTTCCCATCCATGCTCTTCCATAACATCCAGATTGTAATACATCACCATGCCTTCAAAAGCAGTAGGAAGGGAATAAAGTTTCCCATTATAATAGCTGCTGTTATATGCCCAGTCATAGAACATATCCTGCCATCCGTATTTTTCTGCATAAGCCCCTAAATCCATTACTCTGTCTGCCTTTGCAAATTCCGCCACATCCGTAGGGCCATCCAAATCAAGGATATCCGGCCCACCGCCACCAGCCACCTCTACCTGAAGGCTCTGTCTGTCACTATACATTTTAATCTCAATATCTACATCGGGGAATGCTTCGCTCAATGGCCCATCTATATATTTCTCGCGCACCGCCACCTGTGCATCATCCGCCAGATAACAGGAAATTACGATTTTTTCCCTTTCCCCGCTGCCCTTTGTTTCTGTTTCCTGGCTGCCGGTATCGCTGGCTGCCATTTCCCCTGCTGTTTCCGCCGCCTCTTCTTTACCGGTGCTGCCACTCCCCGCTTCTCCTGCCGTATTATCCGATGTGCCGCCGCATGCCGCCATCGAAAAAACCATCATTCCTGCCAGACATAATGCTAAAATCTTCTTCAAATTTTTCATTACTTTCCTCCTTTTTCCCAGTCCCGCATCCGCCCTCCAATGTCTTTTTTCTCACAGAGAATTTCCTGCCGCTTTGCGTCCGTAAACCCTCTGGGGCATCATACGGGCAGATACTGTTATTATACAAACTCATAAAATCAGGCACAAAGAAATTCTAAGAGCCTATGCCTCGTCATATTCCAGAGCCTGTGCCATACTACCCAACAGCTGTTCCACTTCTCCTTTATCCGGTATGGAACTCTGTGCCCCTTTTCTTGTTACCGATATAGACGAAGCGGCATTTGCAAACAAGATCGCCTGCCCTTCCTTCGCCCCTCCAGATAGGGCTGCCACAAAAGCACCGTTAAAGCAGTCGCCGGCCGCCGTAGTGTCCATCGCCATTACTTTTCTCGCCGGATACATCTTACTTTCGTTATTATTTACCAGCAATGCCCCTTTATCCCCCAAAGTCACAAGGACATTTTTTACTCCTTTTTCCAGCAGCCTGGCCGCACAGCCTTCTATTTCTTCTATTGAAGCGCCCGTCTCTTTGTCCGGCGCCGCATGATTGCTCAGCTGCATAAGTTCTGTCTCATTGGGAGTTATGTAGTCTATCTTATCCCAGATGCTTTCCGGCAGTTCCTCCGGCGCCGGCGCCGGGTTTAGAATTACTGCCTTCCCTAATTCCTTTGCCCTTTTTATCGCATAATACACTGCCTCATGGGGGATTTCCATCTGAAGCATTACATATTCGGCTTCCCCAAAAAGAAAGTCATTCTCTTTCAGATATTCCACATCGCAGAAACCATTCGCCCCACTCACAACTACAATACTATTATCTCCCTTTTCGTTCACGTAGATAACAGCCGTTCCTGTAGGCTTTCCCTTCACTTTTGCAATATTGGAAACATCCGCTCCACTATGGGATATGCTCCTCAGTAATGCGTCTCCCATACTGTCATCCCCCACACATCCCAGCATAACCACATCTCCGCCGCTTTTCCCAGCTGCATATGCCTGATTCGCCCCTTTTCCGCCAGGCACATAAGAAAGGGTTTTGCCAAGTACTGTCTCTCCGATTAAAGGCATTTTTTTCATTTCAATTACCATATCC
>OFFF01001871.1_pt1 | contig 12678 bp, 11 predicted proteins | sample 1521301 | NCBI WGS metagenome assembly OFFF01 (sample SAMEA3504101, study PRJEB24116) | mouse gut metagenome | biome: mouse gut; feature: mouse-associated habitat; material: faeces | place: Denmark | collected 2011
ATAAGAAACACTGTAACTGTTCAGTACAGATACGTGATATTGAAAATAAAAGGAGGATAAGAGAAATGGCACAGATTTCTAAAGATACAACGATCGGAGAACTGCTGAATGTATTTCCGGGAGCGGCTCCCATTCTGATGGAGATCGGTATGCACTGCCTTGGATGTCCGTCCGCACAGGGAGAATCCCTTGCAGAAGCAGCAATGGTTCATGGGATCGACTCAGACCTGCTGGTAGAAAAGATCAACGCGGCAATCACAGCGGCAGCAAAATAAACAAACAAAAATCCGTCCGGACATCTGGAATCCCGGACGGAATTTTTTTGCTTAAATCTCTGTCAGCCGCTGTACGGCATCTGTCGAAATGACAGTCTCACAATGTTCTTCCAAAAATGCAAGCACGGAGCCGGAAACTCTTTCGAGAGTGCCGTATTCTGAAAGCATATTGCAGATCTTGTTAAATTCGTTGCTCGTATGTTTTGATTGTGTGAGGGCCAGGATATAGATATCATTCCCGGGATCTCGGTATAATGTATTTCGTCCCTGGTACATCTGGGCGATCAGCCGTGCTGCCTGTATCACGCGGTCGATATTCTCAAATGAGAACAGCTTTGCGGGGGCTGGTTCCGGAGCCTTCTTTTCTTCCACGGCCCGAGCTGCGCCTGCCGCAGCCTCCTTGACCTTGTTCAGCAGATCAAGGAACTCTTCGGCACCTTCCAGCTTGCTGAATGGGGATTCATGAACAGCATCCGATTCGCCGAAAGGAGTAAACTTGGAAAATCTCGTATCCAGTTCTTCCGGGTCCTCTACCTTTGTAATGATCAACACAATAGAATCCGCAGAAGCCGGAATTGCCTCGATCATCAAAGGAATATCATCAGCTTCGAAGCCAAAGTCAAATGATGCCTGCTGCATCATGTCACGAAAAAGAGACTTTGCGTTCTCCGTACCATAAGCCAGTTCACTCAATTTTAGATGGCGGGCCGCCAGATCAGCATGTGTCAAAGTGCAACGAATTTGATTTTCATTCAGTTTTTCGATTTTCATATGATCACATCCTTCTGATATTGATATATAACAATGTATGCAGGTTCTCCCCACTTACATATACCCAAAGGGCAACCCATATATCATTCTCAACCTTAGTATAAACAATATCTGTGGATATGTAAAGAAAAATAATCATAAAATATTTGGAAATACACGGGTTATAAACAAATTAACACCGCTTATGCACAACAAACACATTGAAATTACGTTTAAGGCTCCGTATAATGGCGAAACAGAAGATAGTATTCCACGATAAATAAATCATGCTCACGAAAGGAGGGCGGAGAACATGAGGCCGAAAGGGCGTCCTGCACACGTCCGGACAGGCAGCATCTTAATCGAATGATCTTATAATCTATTCTGACGGTCATATTGGTCAAGGTTCCGATTCAGGAACAGATTCTGAGAGAGAAGGAAAAATCCCTGTGCGGTTCGTACTATCTTCCGTTTGCATAAGCAGCGGTATGTCACATGCACCTTCGTCTGGCAGCAAACGACAGCCTGTTTATCAGAACCCGCAGAGAGAGGAGCGGAACAAATGAGGAAGAAAAAGATATCATATCAAAATTTGTACACAGAATTGGAGGGCTTTGAACGGAATGGGGTATGCATTCTGATCGACGGCAGCCATGCAAGCCCGCTTCAGGTAGTGAGGGCGCATATGGTCCGGGAAGAAGGAGCCTATATGCGGGATTACGAAGTGGACAAGAACGGACACATAGAGACGCTTTCATTTATCAACATCAATCACACAGGAAAAAAGAAGAAAGGAAAGGAAGACCAGTCAAAACCCCGAGATCGGACTGAGATATAAGAATTTTGGTAAAACTTAAGATCCGTATATGATAAAACATAGGCAAAACATAAAATTTTGCCAATTTCCTAAAATACTGATGACGTATAAAAAAAATGTGGTATAATGGTCAGGTGAAATGCCGGGCGGCGCAGGAGATACACTTTCTTATATGGCAAAGTCCGGACAGGAGGTAAGGAATGGACGAAAGACAAGGAACAGGATTAGATACCACAAATCAATGGTCCGGTCAGAATCAGGACAGGCCGCCAAGGGGCACGGATAAAAACGGTGCACCGGCGGACCCGGTACGTTTACGGAGAATCAAAAAATTGGAGATCGAAAGCCTGCGCAAAGCAGGCAGAGCCCATATTGGTGATATGCGCAGAGCAGGAGCAGACAAAACCGCAGCCGGATATGAAGCGAGAGTTTCCGGAACTGACGAGAATCGGAGCGCAAGGCCATCCGGAGCCGCAGGTACACAGGGCGGCAGGATGCCTGGAAGCGGCGTTTCGCATAACGGCAGAGTATCCGGGGCTGACGGTGCGCCGGGCAGGAGGACATATGCCGGCGACGGCGCCCAGGGCAGAAGGATATCCGGGTCTGATGACGTACGAAGGCCCGGCGGTGCGGATTCTGAAGGCAGGCGGGAAGGCAAGGCTCCAGGAGGCGGCTCCGTTCAGGATAAAGGAAGGCAGCGGGCGGACGAACCGAAGAATGCAAGAATGGCAGGGACTCCAGGCAGACAGCGCCCGGGCGGACGCGGGATGAGAAGAGGCAACCGCGCCAGAAGAAGGCGCAGGAATCTGATCTTACGTCTGGTATCACTTGTGGTATTATTGGTCATAGCAGCAGGAGGCGCTCTTTTCTGGCAAAAGTACGGTCCATCAAAAGAGGAAGCAGATTTGAAAGAATATTATGGGCTGGAAAATGAGAACGATATTGCGGTGGTCATTAATAATGAAGTGATCAGAAAGGAAGAAGGAGGCGCGCCAGTCGGCAAATTAATCGACGGGCAGCCGTATGTAGAATATTCCGTTGTCAGACATTATATTAATGAAAGATTTTACTGGGACCCCAACGAAAGCATCATGCTTTACACACTGCCCGGCGGCAACGTATCCGTGACGGTTGGCAGCAAAGAATATACGGAGATTAACGAAAAGAAAAGTGAAAATTATGTGATCCTGAAAACAGAAGGCAGAACGGCATATATCGCACTCCCGTTTATCAAGGAGTATACAGGCATGGATTTCAGCGTTTATGAAAATCCAGGCAGAGCTGCAATCACATGCAGGTGGGGCGAGATTCAGACCGCTGCCTTGAAGAAAAATACGGAAGTGCGCTATCAGGGCGGGGTAAAGAGCCCCATCCTGACAGAGGTGAAGAAGTCGGATAAGGTAACCGTACTGGAAGACGAAGGAGACTGGAAAAAGGTCGCTACCGCGGACGGATTCGTAGGGTATGTAAAGACGAATGCGCTGAGAAAGCAGGTCGCGGAAACCACAACAGGCAGCTTTATCGAACCGGAATATACCAACATTTCGGTGAACCATACGATCAATATGGCGTGGCACAATGTGTCGCACCCCGATGCCAACAACTATATGCTGGAGACGATCGCAAGCACGAAGGGGCTGACCACGCTGGCGCCTACATGGTTCAGCATTTCCGATACAGACGGCAACATGGACTCCATCGCTTCCTCCGATTACGTGAATTTTGCACACCAGCAAAATCTGGAGGTGTGGGGCGTATTAAGAGATTTCCATGGAGAGATCAGTTCTTATGAACAGACCTATGAGGTGCTGAGCTATACCTCCAAAAGGGAGAACCTGATCAACCAGGTGATTGCGGAGGCGATCCAGTTCAACCTGGACGGGATCAATCTGGATTTTGAGCTGATTTCTACAGAATGCGGGGAGCACTATATCCAGTTCGTACGTGAATTGTCTGTAAAATGCAGACGGGCTTGTATTTTCAATTGATAACTATGTTCCGCAGCCTTACAACGAACATCGCGACCTGAAAGAGCAGGGCATTGTGGCCGATTATGTCGTTCTCATGGGATATGACGAGCATACGGAAGGCTCCTATGAGGCGGGCTCCGTATCATCTTACGGATATGTGAAGTCAGGTATCGAAGACGCCCTGGAAGTCGTCCCGAAGGAAAAGCTGGTAATGGGTATTCCATTTTACACCAGGCTCTGGCAGGAGACAGACAAGACGCCGGAGCAGATCGCCGCGGATGAGGGCACAGAGGCGGCGCTGTATTCCAAGAGCATAACCAGCACGGCCCTGAGCATGGACGAGGCACAGCAGACGCTGACGCAAAACGGCGTCGAAACAAGCTGGGACAACAATACAAAACAGAACTATGCGCAGTGGGAAGTAGACGGCACGGTCTACAAGATCTGGCTGGAGGATTCGGCATCCCTGGAAGAAAAGATGAAGCTGATCAAAGGCGCGAATCTGGCCGGCGTTGCAGAGTGGGCGCTGGGCATGGAAAATTCTGGAATATGGGATATGATCCTTCAATATGTGAATTGATCTGAAGCATGAACAGGTCTAATGCATGAACAGGTCTGATATGCGAACAGATTTAATGCATGACAGATCTTAATGCATGAACTGCTCCAGGGGAAAATCTGTCATTGACAGTTTTCCATATACTAAGGCGAAAGAGACATCCTCTTTTTGCATATATATGAAAATATATGCGAAAGGGGATGTTTTTTTGCGGAAAAAATTTATTATTCTTCTAATGATTGCAATGCTTGGAGGCATTGCGGCCGGAAGTCAGATGCTGGGTGAACGCCTTTATGCCCGGGTAGATGAAAATTCTGAGGACAAAACCGGGGAAAGCGAATCAGTCGGTAAGCCGGATACAGACACAGAGGGAGGTTCAGAGTCGGGAGCTGCGCAGGAGGGAGCCGCGGCAGCGGGAGAAGGCAAAGAGGGAATATCGGAATCAGGAACAGCGCCGGATGGAACGGTGAACCCGGGAGAGACGCCGGATGGAACTCCAGGAGCGCAGACAGCGGAAAATTCAGGTATATCGGAAAACGAAACAGGAGCTGCGGAAACCGCGGGAAATGCAGAGAAATCCGGAAAAGACGCTCAGAAGGCAGAAGGCGCGCTGGTGATCCTGGATGCAGGCCACGGCGGCTTTGATCCGGGCAAGATCGGGATCAACGGCGCGTTGGAGAAGGATGTCAATCTGGTGCTTTCGCAGAAAATAAAGAAACATCTGGAAGATATGGGCTATCGCGTTCTCATGACAAGAGAAAATGAGGATGCGCTTGCCGGTTCCAAAGTAGAAGACCTGAAAACAAGAGTCACGCTGATCAACGAAAACAATCCGGCCATTGCCGTGAGCATCCATCAGAACAGCTATTCCCAGGAAAATGTCCACGGTGCCCAGGTGTTTTATTATACCCACTCAAAGGGCGGGGAGCAGGCTGCAAAAATACTGCAGGAGGCCATGCTTGAGGTAGAACCGGAGAATCACAGGCAGGCAAAGGCAAATGATACATATTACCTGCTGAAAAAGACAAAAGGAACAACCGTCATTGTGGAATGCGGATTTTTAAGCAATCAGGAGGAGGCAAACCTGCTGGTTACGGAGGATTATCAGGAAAAAATGGCTGCCGCGGTGGCAAAAGGAATACAAGAATATGTTACATCTTTCACTTTGTGACATTTGGTGGTATAATAAGATTCACTTAGAAGAAAAATTTTCCATTCAATGGAGTGATACCTGTGAAGACAATAATAAAAAAGATTGATGCGAATAAAATAGATATGCGGTTCATCCTGGAAGCAGGGTCTATTTTGAAAAAAGGGGGCCTTGTGGCATTCCCCACAGAGACCGTATATGGATTGGGAGCAAATGCCCTGGACGAGGAAGCCGCGAAAAAGACCTATGCGGCAAAAGGCAGGCCCTCGGATAACCCTCTGATCGTACACATTGCGGATGTTCAGGCGCTGGAAGAGATTGCAGTCAATATTCCGGCGGAGGTAGAGGATCTGGCAGAACATTTCTGGCCCGGGCCATTGACGCTTATATTGGAAAAAAGTCCCGTGGTTCCGTATGGAACTACGGGGGGCCTGGATACGGTTGCGGTCCGGATGCCCAGCAATCTGGTCGCGAGGGAGCTGATCCTGGCTTCCGGCGGCTATGTGTCCGCACCCAGCGCCAATATATCAGGGCGTCCCAGCCCCACAACCGCCGAGCATGTCCGCCAGGATCTGGAAGGCAAGATTCCCATGATCCTGGACGGGGGCAGTGTAGAGATCGGCCTGGAATCCACGATCCTTGACATGACCGTAAGCCCGCCGATGATCCTCCGGCCGGGGGCCATTACGCTGGACATGCTGGAGGAGGTGATCGGGGACGTCAGTGTGGATCAGACAATCCTGGGCAATGAAAGCGACATTCCTCCGAAGGCTCCGGGCATGAAGTACCGGCATTACGCGCCGAAAGCCAAGCTGGTCATCGTAGAGGGCAATATCCGGGAGGAGACTCTGGCCATACGCCAGCTTGCCTATGAGGCGGCCAGGGAAGGAAGAAAGATCGGAATTATTGCTTCCGGTGAAACGGTAGATTTTTACACCCATGGATTGGTGAAAAATATAGGTTCCCGGGAAAATGAAAAGACGATTGCAAAAAATCTTTACGCTATACTGAGGGAATTTGACGAGGAAGAGGTGGACGAGATCTACAGTGAGTCGTTCAGCCGCCGGGGGATGGGAAGGGCCATTATGAACCGCCTGGAAAAAGCAGCCGGCCATCTGAGAATTTCCGCGGCAGCGGTTGTGAAGCGGCAGCGTTTTCACAGAATCGTATTCGTCAGCCAGTCGGATACCTGCAGGGGGCCGATGGCAGCGGAGCTGCTCCGCCAAAAGGAGCTGAAGCAGGAATATGTCATTGATTCCCGCGGCATGGTGGTTCTGTTTCCCGAGCCTGCCAACCAAAAGGCAGAGGCCGTGATGAAGAGCGTGCAGCTTACATTGGAAAAGCATACTGCCCATGCATTATCAGAGACGGAGATTGGCGAGGATATCCTGATCCTGACATTTGAAAAGAAGCAGAAGGAAAAGATCATCGCAGAGTACGGCAATCCGGAAAATGTCTATACATTATACGAATTTATCGGAGAAGAAGCAGAATTTGAAAGTCCATATGGTAAGCCGCTGCAGGCATATGGCGAATGCCTGGAAAAAATATCGGAGTCAATTGAAAAGTTGACAGAAGAATTAAATTCGTTTACAGAATAGGAGGTAGAAAAATGTCTGAAAAAAGAAAGGACTATCTTTCATGGGATGAGTATTTCATGGGAGTGGCAATGCTTTCCGGAATGCGTTCCAAAGATCCCAGTACACAAGTTGGATGCTGCATCGTCAGCCAGGATAATAAGATCTTATCCATGGGCTACAACGGTTTCCCGACAGGCTGCTCTGATGACGAATTTCCATGGGCCCGGGAAGGAGACGATCCTTTAGAGACAAAATATGTATATTCTACTCACAGCGAGCTGAATGCGATTTTGAATTACAGCGGAGGAAGCCTTGTGGGGGCGCGGCTGTATGTCTCCCTGTTTCCCTGCAATGAGTGTGCCAAGGCGATTATACAGTGCGGAATCCGCGAAGTGATCTATGCCAATGATAAATATTCCGATACCCCCAGCGTGATCGCTTCCAAGCGAATGATGGACGCGGCCGGAGTAAAATATCACCAATACCGGAAGACAGAGCGCGAAGTTACGATCTGCCTGTAAAGGGAAAGGGACTGAAGACGGCAACATATCCTCCGGGACTTAAGCCGTCAGTATGACCTGCCCCGGAGAAAACAAATGGAATATATTCATAAAAAAGATACCGGTCGAATAGAATGTACCATACGGACGGAGGGATGAAGTATGGAGCAGAAGCCGGTATCTTTTTTAGTAAAATTTATTATGCGCGCGATTTTAGGAATGGGATTGATCTTTTTCATCAACCAGTATATCATTCCCCAGGAGACCGCATGGAAGGTAGGGCTGAACGCTGTTTCCTTTTTGACAAGCGGAACCCTTGGTATTCCTGGGGTCTGCCTGCTTTACGGCATTTTGATCTATCAAAATTTGTGAATGTTGCACAAAATTCTGCAAATTTGAAATTTGCTATGGACATTCTGGATAAGTGTGTTTATAATACAACCTACGCAGCAGAGTTCATGTCTGCTGTAATATCCTGCATCAATTCTGGATGGGGATATATCTGTAGATTGGGTAGTCTAAATTCTCAATCATCAAGTTTTTCACGCTGCATATTCGCAGCAAAGTTTTCAAACCGTGGGACAACACGATTAGAAAGCAAATATTTTTTACTGCCATGAGCAGTGCCTTATACCCTTTTGGCACATAACAGTGTGATTTTTACAGATGTGCTTCCGTATGTACGGGCCAGGGATCAGGTGTCGCTTATATGGCATTCGAAAAAGGAGGGATACGTTGTATGAAGGAAACCTTGTAATTTGTGACCAGGAACAGCAATATTCGAGAAATCTCCTGCAAATGTTTGCACGTAACAGAGAGACCGATATCCAGATGTACCTTTTCCACACCATAGAAGAAGTGGAAAAGTTCGCGGAACAGAAGCCGGTGCACACTCTGCTGATCGGCAAAGAATATCCGCCTGAGCAGAGAGCGCAGATCCCGGCTACAGAGAAGTTTGTACTGGTCAAGAGCAGACAGGATCAACTGGGAGAAAATGAAGCCGGCATTTATCGGTATCAATCGGCAGAAGATATCTGGTCTCAGATGTGTTATGAACCGACGGTGCCGCAGCCCGGAAAACTGACGAAGCCGCAGAGCGAACGTCTCACGCCGTCACAAAACAGAATGGTACGGCCACCGGAGGATTCGAACACAGGTATACGGAGGAAACGGCCGCAGAAACCAGGAGCAGATGAGTGCCGGGAAACTCTAAAAAACTCGGCAGCACGTGATCAAAGGCAGAGACAGCAGGAGTTCAGACCAGAGGAAAGGAGACGGGGCTCGCGAAAAGCGAACCCAGAAGAAAGAAAAGAAGCGCCGTATATTTCAGAAACGGATGAAATTCCGGATCGGAGACCGGAACCGAAAGCAGACGGAAAAGGACAGAAGACATCAGCCAGATACCGCACGAACACAAGGGGAGAGCTGATCGGAGTATATTCACCGGTTCATCGGATCGGAAAGACCAGATTCGCAATGGAACTGGGCAGGGAAATGGCCAAAAAAGAACCGGTTTTATATCTCAACATGGAAGAATACGCCGGAGGCAGCTATTATTTTCCGGATCAGACGGGCCAGACACTGGCAGATCTGCTCTACTATTCGAGACAGGAAAAAGGCAATCTGGGGCTGCGCATCAGCACGATGGCAGGGCAGGATGAAGCGCTGGACTATATTCTCCCGATCCCCTGCGTGCAGGACTTGCAGGGGGTATCCGGGGAAGAATGGCTGAGGTTGTTTGAGCAGATCCGGGAGAACTGCATTTATCAGAAAGTGATTCTGGATCTGGGAGACAGTGTAAACGGATTGTTTCAGATACTGGAGGAATGCCACACTGTGTATACGCCCTACATTGAGGACGAGGTGGCCCGCGCAAAGCTTAACCAGTATGCGGAAAACCTCAGAAGGACGGGCAGAGAAAAGGTGCTGGAAAAAACCATACAGAAAAAATTGAAGCAGAGATATTAAAGCAGAGATAGGAGGGAATGTCCAATGGCAGGAAAATGAAAGCAGAACAGCTATATGAGATCGTAATGGACAAGATGGATCTGACCAGAGATATTGGGGACGAGGAATTGATGGAACTGATTCACCAGGTCATACGCGAAGCGGCAGAAGAGGAATACATGCCGCTTAAGGAACAGATCCGTTTAAGCAGGCAGTTATTCCACTCGTTCCGTAAACTGGATGTACTGCAGGAATTGGTGGAGGACGAAACCATCACAGAGATCATGATCAACGGAACAGATGAAATCTTTTTGGAACGGGAGGGGCGCATCATTCAGTCGGACAGAAAATTCATGTCAATCGAAAAACTGGAAGATGTGATCCAGCAGATCGTAGCCGGGACAAACCGTTATGTAAATGAATTGTCGCCCATCGTGGACGCCAGGCTGGAGGACGGATCGAGAGTAAACGTAGTACTCAAGCCTGTAGCGCTGAACGGGCCGATTATGACCATCCGTAAATTCCCGAAGGATACGGTTACAATGGATCAGCTTATTTCCTGGGGAAGCGTCACGGAAGAGGTGGTAGAGTTTGTGAAAATGATCGTAAAAGCAAAGTATAACATTTTTGTCAGCGGCGGTACGGGCTCCGGAAAAACTACGTTTCTCAATGCCATGTCCGATTACATCCCCAAGGATGAAAGGATAATCACCATCGAAGACAACGCGGAGCTGCAGATCAGAGGGGTGCCGAACCTGGTTCGTCTGGAAGCGCGCAACGCCAACCTGGAAGGGGAAGGCGCAGTGACCATCCGGGATCTCATCAAGTCGGCCCTGCGAATGCGCCCGGATCGGATTATCGTCGGAGAAGTACGCGGCGATGAGACCGTCGATATGATCTCGTCAGCCATGCTCAATGGCCACAGCGGTTCCATGTCTACCGGGCATTCAAACAACCCGGCGGATATGCTGCACCGTATAGAAACCATGATGATGATGGGGATTGATCTGCCGCTTGTGGCAATCCAGCGGCAGGTTGCCTCCGCAATTGATATCATCATCCATCTGGGGCGGCTTCGGGATAAGACGAGAAAACTGCTGGCGATCGTGGAAGTACTTGGATTTGAAGAAGGGAAGATACAGATGCAGACACTTTATGAGTTTAGAGAGGAGGGATGCAAGAATGAAAAAGTACAAGGAGCAATTGTGAAGGTGGAAGAACTGGTTCATCGGGACAAGCTGCTGGCAGCAGGATATCCGGCGTAAAGAATATGCAGCCGCGGTTTTGAAGGCCGTTCTGCTGGATGCGATGCTGGCGTACCTGTTTTATAATACCTGGGCAGCGGCGATCGTGTTGATTCCGGTAGGGATTTTTTACCTGCACCAGTGGCGGGAAGATTACTGCCGCAAAAAAGAGCAGGAATTTAGAGAGCAGTTTCAAAACGGAATGCAGATTTTGGCGTCAGCCTTAAAAGCCGGATATTCTGTAGAGAATGCGGTCAGGGAAACGGAAAAGGATCTGCGTCCGCTTTATCCGAAAGACAGCCGGATCAGAAGGGAATTTATCCGAATGATCCATGAACTGGACATGAATCTGACTGCGGAGCAGGTGCTCAAAGACATGGCAGGGCGTATTCAGCAGGAGGATGTGGACAACTTTGTGACTGTATTTGCAACGGCAAAGCGCACAGGCGGAGACAGCATTTCCATTCTGAAAAATACGGTGCAGATGATTGGAGAAAAGATTGAGGTAGAGCGGGAGATCCAGACTCTGCTTGCGGCAAAAAAGCTGGAATTTAACGTTATGTGCATCATTCCGCTGGGGATGGTCCTGTACATGAGAATGGCATTTCCCGAATTTCTATCAGTATTGTATGGAAGCCTTGTAGGAGTGATCATGATGAGCGTCTGCCTGGGAGTGTATGCATTTGCCTGGAGGCTGGGCACAAAAATGGTACAGATTGAAGTATAAAAAGACAGACGGATAAAAAGGCAGAAGAAATGAATCGGAGAAGAAGAAAAGAAACAAAAAAGCAGGGAATCCTGTCCCGGGCAGAAGAAAAATGGAATCCATTATATGTGAAAATGGGACTTGTGTTTCTTGCAGTCAGCGCGGCGGCATTGCTGGTATTCTGGATGGACAATACACAGCCGTTTCCCCAGGATGAAAACGGGAGCAGCGTGGTAAGTCGGAACAGCCAGGGCCAGGGCGAGCGGGAAGAAAAGCTGAAGGTTCAGATCGGCGATACGGAAGAAATGATGACCGTAACGGTCGGGGAGCAGGAGTATACCCAGGAGCAGTTGGACAAGGTTTTTCGGGAAGCAGGCGAACAACTGGAAAAGCTTGTGCTCGGAGAAAATGAAAGCCTGGATGAAGTACGGAGCAGCCTCAATCTGGTCAGTTCCATCCCGGATACGGGAATCAGCGTGTCCTGGGAGGTGGATGAGCATGAAACGATGAACCTGCAGGGAGAATTGAAGACGGAGAATCTGACAGATGAAGGAACACTGGTAAAGCTGACGGCAGTATTGAGCTACAAGGAGGAGACGGCAGAGACTGCATTTTTCGCAAGGCTCTATCCGCCCAGACTGAATCAGACGGAAAAGCTGTTAAAGAGGCTGGATGAGGAGATCGGTCGAATGGACGAGGAGACGAAGGAGGACGAGTATCTTTCGCTTCCGTCAAACGTGGACGGTATTCCGGTTATCTGGAAATACGGAAGAAACTTCCGGGCGCTCGGGCTTATGCTGATGGGTGCGGCCGCGGCATTATTTCTCTATGCAGCGGAGCTGGAAAAGCAGAAGAACAGAAAAAAGGAGCGGGAGGTACAGATGGCTCTGGACTATCCGCAGATGGTCAGCAAGCTGACACTCTACCTGGGCGCCGGCATGACGGTAAGAAAGGCATGGTATCGAATCGCAGAAGATTATGAGCTTCAGAAGGAAGAAAAAGGAAAAAGAGAGGTGTATGAAGAAATGCTCTATACCATGCATGAAATCCAGGGCGGCGGCTCGGAAGGTGAATGCTATGAAAAATTTGGTGAAAGGTGCGCGCTTCCGGCATACAAGAAGTTCGGCGCCATGCTCGGCGACGAGGTGGAGGTCGGATGCGGCACCGTACTGAATCCGGG
>OFFF01001873.1_pt1 | contig 12675 bp, 9 predicted proteins | sample 1521301 | NCBI WGS metagenome assembly OFFF01 (sample SAMEA3504101, study PRJEB24116) | mouse gut metagenome | biome: mouse gut; feature: mouse-associated habitat; material: faeces | place: Denmark | collected 2011
TCATAATTTATACAAAAGCCGCAACTCTATTTCAGAGGATATAAAAAAAGCATTTCCTGGGATGAACGATGACGAAGCGGTATACAGTCAGTCTGCATATAGAATGGATGAAATAAAGCATAATCATATTATGATTGCGGATAATAAGCTGCTCGATGAAGTATATGAATTGTGAGGAACGCTCTCGGAATTGTTGTATACGAAAGGAAAGACGGATAGGGAGGAGAACGCTAATGGGGATTTTTTTGTTTATTGTTATTTCACTTCTTGTTATTGTTGTATATGTAGTACCGAAAAAGCGGTATGAAAAAACGGAATATTATCAGCAAACCCAAAACTCATATAGCAGCGTTTTATTTAACAAAGGACGGCAGGGTGAGTTCTGCACGTATAAGCATTTAAAGTCACTTGCCGGATACAAACGGTACTTATTTAACTTGTATGTTCCGAAAAACGATGGAGAAACCACAGAATTAGATATCGTCCTTCTGCATGAATCGGGTATATATGTATTTGAGGCCAAAAATTATAGTGGATGGATTTTTGGAACGGAATCTCAGCCATATTGGACTCAAACACTACCCACTGGGCGAGGAAAGTCACAAAAAAATCAATTTTACAATCCTATTTTGCAGAACAAGGGGCATATAAAATGGCTTCAAACATTCCTCGTTGACCAAACTTTGCCATTTTATTCTTATATTGTATTCAGTAATAGATGTGAATTGAAAAATATTACGTTAACCAGCGGAAAACATTATGTTGTTAATAGCTATAACCTTTTTTCGGCGGTTCAACAGAATATTGCAAGAGCAGGAATACATTTATCAGCAGAAAAAATAGATGAATTATTTGAAAAACTGTACGCGCTTACGCAAACAAGCGAAGCAGAGAAAATAATACATATTAGAAATATTCAACAAAGAACGCAAGATAATTTTACGCATAATATCTCTGCAGCTGCGGCAACACCAAGTGGAGAGAAAACCCTATGCCCTCGTTGCGGCGGACAGCTTGTTATGCGTATGGCATCAAAAGGGAAGCGTCAGGGGGAAAAATTTTTAGGCTGTTCCAATTATCCAAGGTGCAGATACATTGAAAATATACCGAAACGGCCGTGAGACGTTCTGACAAAAGATAAGGACAAAAAAGTGCTACAAAATAGATAAGTTTTTGGTTGAAAAGAGCAAAAAACAGTCCTATAATATATTACAGATAAAGATGGAAAAGGAGGAAGCGGAAGCAGTGAAGATTCAATCAGTAAATGACGATTCTTTTAAGGCATATGGCCGGGTATTCCCTGAATTTGACGCGGCCAGCCTGGTAGAGGCCATGCAGGAGATGGAAGCTCCGGCGGACGCGGTGGTATATTACCCTTCTATCGAGAAGCTGGAGAACCTGCCGGTGGCAAAAGATGTGAAAAACAGCTTTTTTGGGGAATTGGATATGCAGATAGGATACTGCAACGGAACGAACAATAAACTGAATGCGGTGGAATATCACAGGTGTTCGGAAATTGGCGTTGCATCGTCCGATTTAATTTTGCTCTTAGGAAAGCAGCAGGATGTGGGGGAAGATTTTAACTATGATTCTTCCCTGATAGAGGCTTTTTTAGTACCTAAGGGAACGGTTTACGAAATGTATGCAACCACGCTTCATTATGCGCCTTGCAGCGTGGATGGCAAACCTTTCCGCAATGTGGTCATCCTTCCGAAAGGAACAAATGTAGAACTTACGGAAGAAAGGGGAACCCAGCCGGAGGATAAACTGCTGACAGCCAAAAACAAATGGCTGATTGCCCATGAGGAAGCCGGAATAGAGGGCGCATTTATCGGTATTAAAGGTGAAAACATAAGTATTTAAAATCATATAATCTATATAACGCAGAACTGGAAACAACAAGCCCCTGGAAGGGGGACTGCAAATAAGAAATAGGAGGATGAAAGTATGTTTGAGAATTTACCCAAAGTAAAAATCGGTATTGTGGCGGTAAGCCGCGACTGTTTCCCGGAAAGCCTTTCCGTGAACAGAAGGAAAGCGCTGATAAAAGCGTATGAAGACAAATATGGCAAGGATGATATTTACGAATGCCCTATCTGTATCGTGGAAAGCGAAATACATATGGTACAGGCATTGGAGGATGTGAAGAAAGCAGGATGTAACGCTATCGTTGTTTATCTGGGCAACTTTGGGCCGGAAATTTCCGAAACTCTGTTGGCGAAACATTTCGACGGCCCGGCTATGTTCGTGGCGGCGGCAGAAGAAAGCGGGGATAACCTGGTAGGCGGCAGGGGCGATGCTTACTGCGGTATGCTGAATGCAAGCTATAACTTAAAGCTGCGCAATATCAAGGCCTATATCCCGGAATATCCGGTAGGAACGGCAGAGGAATGTGCGGATATGATTCACGAGTTCGTTCCGGTAGCGAGAGGGATTATTGGATTGTCTGACTTAAAGATTATTTCTTTCGGCCCCAGGCCGCTTAACTTCCTGGCATGCAATGCGCCCATTAAGCAGCTGTATAATTTAGGGGTGGAAATTGAAGAGAATTCGGAATTGGACTTGTTCGAAGCATTCCACAAACATGACAATGATTCCCGGATTCCGGATGTAGTAAAGGATATGGAAGCGGAATTGGGAGAAGGCAATATGAAGCCGGAAGTTCTGCCTAAGCTGGCACAGTATGAACTGACCCTTTTAGACTGGATTGAAGAGCACAGAGGATATAGAAAATACGTGGCTATCGCCGGGAAATGCTGGCCTGCATTCCAGACCCAGTTCGGTTTTGTGCCCTGTTACGTGAACAGCCGTCTGACAGGAATGGGAATTCCGGTATCCTGTGAAGTGGATATTTACGGTGCCCTCAGCGAGTTTATCGGTGCCTGCGTGAGCCAGGATGCGGTTACTTTGCTGGATATTAATAACTCCGTTCCTGCCGATATGTATGAAGAGAGTATCAAAGATAAATTCGACTATACACACAAAGATACATTTATGGGCTTCCATTGCGGGAATACATGCTCCAGGAAACTGTCCTCCTGTTCCATGAAATATCAGATGATTATGGCAAGGAATCTGCCGGAAGAAGTGACCCAGGGAACGCTGGAAGGCGATATTATGCCGGGTGACATTACTTTCTACCGTCTCCAGAGCACAGCAGACAACAAACTGCGCGCCTATATTGCCCATGGCGAGGTTCTTCCCGTGGCAACGAAATCCTTTGGCGGGGTAGGTGTATTCGCGATTCCTGAGATGGGGCGCTTCTACCGCCATGTATTGATTGAAGGCAATTATCCTCATCACGGCGCGGTAGCTTTCGGCCATTTCGGCAAATCGCTGTACGAAATCTTTAAGTATATCGGTGTTCCGGTAGAGGAAATCGGGTACAACCAGCCTAAGGGGGTAAGGTATCCTACGGAAAATCCGTTTGCATAAAGGATGATAAATGAGTGGTTGAGTAAGCGTGTGCTGCCCTGATAATGGGGCAGCACATTGTTATAGGAAATCTTTAGGGCTTGGCGGAATGCCTGACATGGTGGTGTTTGAATGGAAGATACGGTCAGAATATCCTTAGGCCTAAAGTTTTGCATACATCTAAATATATGAAAAGAAAGGAAAGGTAGCGGCATGTTATATATCGGTGTAGATTTAGGAACCTCAGCGGTGAAACTTCTGTTAATGGCGGCTGACGGTAAAATCGAAAATATTGTATCAAAGGAGTACCCCCTCTTTTTCCCCCATCCGGGCTGGTCGCAGCAGAACCCGGAAGACTGGTGGAAAGCAGTGGTAGAAGGCCTGAAGGAACTGACGGCGGATTGTGAGAAAGAACAGATTGCGGGTATCAGCTTCGGGGGACAGATGCATGGGCTGGTAATTTTGGATGAAAATGATCAGGTGATACGTCCTGCGATCCTCTGGAATGACGGCAGAACCACAAAAGAAACGGATTACCTGAACCAGGTCATTGGCAAGGATAAATTATCGGAGTATACGGCAAATATTGCTTTTGCCGGTTTTACGGCTCCTAAAATTCTTTGGGTAAAGGAAAATGAGCCGGAAAATTTTGCCAGGATAAAGAAAATCATGCTTCCCAAGGATTATATCGCTTATATGCTGTCCGGCACATTCTGTACGGATGTGTCCGATGCATCCGGCATGCTGCTGTTCGATGTGGAGCATAAGTGCTGGTCCAAAGAGATGATGGAAATCTGCGGGGTGTGCGAAGAGCAGCTGGCGGGCATTTACGAAAGCGCCGATGTGGTAGGTACTTTGAAGCCGGAAGTGGCCAAAGAACTGGGACTTCCGGAAAGCGTAAAGGTGATTGCCGGCGCAGGGGATAACGCTGCTGCTGCTGTGGGAACCGGAACGGTAGGGGATGGTATGTGCAATATTTCCCTGGGAACCTCGGGCACAATCTTTATTTCCAGTGATAAATTCGGTGTGGATAAAAATAATGCCCTTCATGCATTTGCCCATGCGGACGGCCATTTCCACCTGATGGGATGCATGCTCAGCGCTGCTTCCTGCAACAAATGGTGGATGGATGATATTATCGGTACGGAGGAATACGGAAAAGAGCAGGAGGCTATCCAGAAGCTGGGAGAAAATAATGTGTATTTTCTGCCTTATCTGATGGGCGAGCGCTCCCCGTTAAACGACCCTTTGGCCAGGGGAACATTTATCGGCCTGACCATGGACACCACCAGGGCGGACATGACCCAGGCAGTGCTGGAAGGGGTGGCTTTTGCCATCAGGGATTCTTTTGAGGTGGCCAAGTCTTTGGGCATTAAGATAGAACGTTCCAAGATATGCGGCGGCGGCGCTAAGAGCCCGCTTTGGAAAAAAATTATTGCCAATGTGCTGAATATTAAGATTGACAGCATCGAAAGCGAAGAAGGGCCCGGATATGGCGGCGCTATGCTGGCGGCAGTGGGATGCGGGGAATATGGCAGCGTGGAAGAGGCGGCGCAAAAACTGGTAAAGATTGTGGACACAGTGGAGCCGGAAGCGGAATTGGCGGCTAAATATGAAGAAAAATATCGCAGGTTTGCGAAGATTTACCCTGCGGTGAAAGAGTTATTCCCACAAATTAATGGGTAAAATTTTGGGCGGCCGGAACATGGCTGTCCAAAAGCCTTAAATATTCGATTTGGTTTTGTGTAATAGGACAGCGCGTTGGAGAGGAAAGTTCTTTGGGGCGCTGTTTCTGTTTGTTTGCATATTTTTCATAAATATTCCCATTTCTGATGTGCATTTCTGCGTTGCTTTTGCAGCCTTAGTGCCCGCTGCGCTCTTTTTGGAGCGGGAGCGTGGCAACGGAGCATTTTATTTCCCTTACGGGTCAAAATACCTTTTGACCCCAACATCATGACATGATGCTGAATTGTCACCAATCTTATCCTTCAATTAAAAAATATAGTTGCCAGATAAGAAGGGTTGTGCTACAATATCCATCGGCGGCATACAGATGTGCGCTCTAGGGATACAAAACGGGATGCCTGAGCAATGCATGCGAGTTTACAGGCGATAGAAAGGGCATGGTAATTGGCATGGACACAACTGGAAGTTATTTTGTTGTAAAGAAAAAAGCGGTGCCGGATGTGCTTCTCAAAGTAGTGGAAGCGAAAAGGCTTTTAGAGACAGGGAAAGCCGCCAGCATTCATGAAGCGGCGGAAAAGATGGGAATCAGCAGGAGTTCTTTCTATAAGTATAAGGACGATATTTTCCCGTTTCATGACAATTCCCAGGGAAAAACCATTACACTGACGCTGCAGATGTATGATGAACCAGGGCTTTTGTCGGATGTGTTAAAAGTAATTGCCGACTTTAGGGCCAACATCCTGACGATACATCAGAGTATTCCCATCAATGGGGTGGCATCCCTCAGCATTAGTGTGCAAGTGCTCCCAACGACCGGGGATATGTCACGGATGCTGGAAATCCTGGAGCAGCAGAACGGTGTACATAATGTGAAAGTCCTGGCAAAGGAATAAGATTGAAAATTGAAAATTTTTGATCCCAAGTTTGTGTCTGCGCGACATCCACAAACTTGACATGCGTAAAGCCCCGGAAATGCCGGGTCACAAAGGCCGCGCAGAAATGGGGGAAAGAATGGGCATTTGCCTGAAATAGAAAATATAATATGGAGGAGACAGAATATGATAAATGTGGCAGTACTGGGATATGGCACTGTTGGGAGCGGTGTAGTGGAGGTAATTGAAAAGAATAAAGAAGAGATTAATAAGAAGTCAGGGGAAAGCCTGAATATTAAATATATTCTGGATTTAAGGGATTTTCCGGGAGACCCTTATGAAAGTAAAGTGGTGCATGATGTGGAAGTCATTATGAATGACCCGGAAGTCAATGTCATCTGTGAAACAATGGGTGGGATTCATCCTGCGTACGAGTTTTCCAAGCGGGCTCTTCTTTTGGGCAAAAGTGTATGCACTTCCAATAAAGAACTGGTGGCAAACCATGGGCCGGAACTTCTTCGCCTGGCCAGGGAGAATAAGTGCAACTACCTGTTTGAGGCCAGTGTGGGAGGCGGTATCCCGATTATCCGCCCGATTAACTATTCTCTGACGGCGGAGAAGATTGATGGTATTACAGGAATCCTGAACGGTACTACCAATTATATCTTATCGAAAATGGCATCGGAAGGGGCAGATTTCGAAGATGTACTGGAGGAAGCCCAGGAGAAGGGGTATGCGGAGAGGAATCCGGAGGCGGATGTGGAGGGATATGATGCCTGCCGTAAAATTGCAATTCTTTCTTCCCTTATGACAGGGAAAAACGTAAAATACGAGGATATTTATACGGAAGGGATTACAAAGATTACGGCTACGGACTTCATTTATGCAAAAGCATTGGGGCGCTCTATTAAGCTGTTAGCTATGAGCAGGGAATGCGAGGACGGCAGCTTTTATGCGATGGTGGCCCCGTTTATGATTCCCATGAGCCATCCGCTCTATAGTGTGACCGGAGTCTTCAATGCGGTATTTGTCCATGGGAACATGCTGGGGGATTCCATGTATTACGGAAAAGGCGCGGGTAAATTGCCCACGGCCAGCGCGGTGGTTTCCGATGTGGTAGACTGTGCAAGGCATATTGGAAAAACGATTATGTGTTTTTGGGATGATGAAGATGTAAGGCAGACAAAAGTGGATAACATCAAACACCGCTTCTTCGTGCGTACAAAAGCGGATTTGGAAAAGGCGGCCATAGATATTTTCGGCATGATGCGGGTAGTGGTTGCGGACGTAGAGGGCGAATATGCTTTTATAACAGAAGAAATGAGCGAGAAAGAGTTTGAGGATAAGGCAGAGAAGCTGGGATGCGTCTTGAACAGAATCCGCCTGGAAGCTTAAAAAGACGGCTGAAAACAGCAGTTCGGACACAAACTTGATATGCGCTGAAATGCAGCGCAGAAACGGGGTAAAAATGAAATATATCATTGTGCTTGGAGACGGCATGGCGGATGAACCGATAGAGGCTTTGGGGAACAAAACCCCTTTAGCTTATGCCGCAACTCCCGAGATGGATAAATTAAGCAAAAAATCAGAAATAGGCATGGTGCATACCATACCGGAGGGAATGAAGCCGGGGTCGGATACAGCTAATTTATCGGTGCTGGGCTATGACCCTGCGATTTATTATTCGGGGCGTTCGCCGTTGGAGGCATTGAGCATCGGCGTGCCCATGCAGGAGACGGATATTTCTTTGCGTTGTAATATTGTCACCGTTTCGGAGGAGGATGTTCCTTTTGGGGAAAAAAAGATTATAGACCACAGCTCCGATGAAATCAGTACAGAGGATTGTGCAGTGCTGTTGGAAGCGGTAAGAAAGGAACTGGAGAGAGAGGATTATCATTTTTATGTGGGCACCAGCTATCGGCATTGCCTGATTTGGAATAGGGGAAAAGTGGTGGAACTTGTGCCGCCCCATGACGTGCTGGGGCAGGTAATCGGGCAGTACCTTCCGAAGGATGAGGTCTTACGGGATATGATGGAAAGGAGCTATGAAATATTGGTCAACCATCCCCTGAATATAGAGAGGAAAAAGCAAGGACTGAATCCGGCGAACTGTTGTTGGTTCTGGGGGGCAGGAACAAAACCTATGCTGGACTCCTTTGAAGGGAAGACCGGGAAAAAGGGGATGATGGTTTCAGCGGTGGATTTGCTGAAAGGGATTGCCGTAGGCGCCGGAATGGGCATAAGCCAGGTAGAGGGGGCCAACGGAGGGCTGCATACAAACTATGAAGGAAAAGTGGAGGCGGCCTTGAAAGCCTTGCTGGAAGATGGGTACGATTTCGTATATATACATATCGAGGCGCCCGATGAAATGGGGCATCAGGGAAGCGTGGAAAAGAAGGTGCAGGCCATTGAATATCTGGATGGCAGGGTATTAAAGCCGCTGGTAGAACGCCTGGACAAAGAGGGGGTGGAATACCGCCTGATGGTGCTGCCGGATCACCCCACTCCCATACGCGTGCGTACCCATACCGGAGACAGTGTGCCCTACATGCTCTATGACAGCAGCAAACCGCTGGCGCAAGACTGGGATTATACGGAAGAAGCAGGAAGAAAAAGCGGAATCTATGTGCCCAAGGGCCATCAATTGATGGAGCATTTCCTGCATTAGCCGGATTCTGTGCCACATCTGCACATTCGTATGCTGAACGGTTACGCCCCGCTTCCTGGCGGGATATTTGGCTCTTGTGTTAGGTGAGAGGCTGTGGTAGAATCATGAAATGTGGAATATAGTAAGAGTAGAAAAGGAACGGAGAAGTGCGAGTTTGTGTCTTACGCCCACGAATATCGCAGACTGGGAAAGGAATATAGTTTATTATGAAAAAAGTAGTGAAATTCGGCGGCAGTTCTTTAGCCAGCGCGGAGCAGTTTATAAAAGCGGGGGATATTATCCGCAGCGATGGGGAACGGCGGTATGTGGTTCCGTCTGCACCAGGTAAACGCTTTGGGAAGGATACGAAAGTCACAGATATGCTGTATAGCTGCTATGCAAAGGCGGAAGCAGGCGAGGCATTTACGGATGAACTAAAAGCGATTAAAGAGCGTTACGAAGAAATTATCCATGGGCTGCAGCTGGATTTGTCTCTGACAGAGGAGTTTGCGGTAATTGAAGAAAAATTTGGGGAGAAGGCGGGCGAAGATTATGCCGCATCCCGGGGGGAATATCTGAACGGGATTGTGATGGCAGCTTATCTTGGCTATGAGTTTATCGATGCGGCCGCGGTTATTTTGTTCGATGATAACGGCGAATTTGAATCGGAGAAAACAAACAAAGTGCTGGCTGAGCGGCTAAGCCATGTGGAACGGGCGGTCATCCCCGGATTTTATGGAGCCTATGGGGACGGAAGGGTGAAAACTTTCTCCAGGGGAGGCTCCGATATTACAGGTTCTATCGTGGCCAGGGCGGTAAAAGCCGATGTATATGAGAATTGGACCGATGTGTCGGGATTCCTGGTGGCAGATCCCAGGATTATTAAGAATCCGGTGGGAATTGAGACCATTACTTACAGAGAACTTAGGGAACTTTCTTACATGGGGGCGACGGTGCTCCATGAGGACGCGATTTTCCCGGTAAGGAGGGAAGGGATTCCCATTAATATACGGAATACCAATTGCCCGGAGGCAAAAGGAACATGGATTGTGGAGAGCACCTGCCAGAAATCCAAATATGTAATTACCGGTATTGCAGGAAAAAAAGGATTTTGCTCCGTTAATATAGAAAAGGATATGATGAATTCCGAAATAGGGTTTGGCAGAAAAGTGCTCCAGGCATTCGAGGATTATGGGATTTCCTTTGAGCATGTTCCCTCCGGTATCGATACGATGACGGTTTTCGTCCATCAGGACGAATTCATTAATAAAGAGCAGAAGGTAGTGTCGGCGATTCACAGGCTGGCGGACCCGGATACGATTGATATAGAGTCGGATTTGGCGCTGATAGCTGTGGTTGGGCGCGGGATGCGCTCTACAAGGGGAACTGCTGGAAGGATTTTCTCAGCATTGGCCCATGCCAACGTAAACGTGAGGATGATTGACCAGGGCTCCAGCGAGTTGAATATCATTATCGGCGTTTCCGATGAAGACTTCGAGAATGCAATCCGGGCCATTTATAAGATATTTGTGGAATTGGAATTATAGTATTGGAATTATAGTAAATGAAATTATAGTGCTTCAAAGAAGAGAAGATGCCGCCCCGGTGAGGAATCAAATGCCTGCCCCTTAGGGCGGTGCAAAAGTAATGCCCCGTTGCTTGCAGCGGGGTTTTTTGGCATCCGAATCCTATAATATAAAAAAAGTCCGTACGAATGTGTAGATGTGACAAAGAATCCGGCCCTTTTGCTGTAGGCAAGATGCGAAATGGCCGGATTCCGTAACAGGGAGGCGAAAGGATGAACTGTTACATGAAAATAACAGGGGGGAAACGATGTACTGGACAACAATCAGCAAACTGGTTATAATACTTAATAAAAACAGAAGGCTGGGAAAGGAATACCGGCTCTAAATGGAGGAAGGGCAGATATGGGATTAGTTAAGGCTATCAAAAGTGCGGTGGGTACAGTAACGGCAGACCAGTGGAGAGAGTATTTCTACTGTGATGCATTGGGCAATGATATTTTGGCTGTGAAGGGGAAAAAACGGATAAACAGCAGTAAAAGCAGCAATACAAACGGGGAAGATAATATTATCAGCAATGGCTCTATGGTAGCAGTGAATGAAGGACAGTGCATGATTATTGTGGAGCAGGGTAAAATAGTGGAATTTTGTGCAGAGGCGGGGGAATTTTTGTATGACACATCTTCAGAGCCCAGTTTGCTGTACGGGAATTTCGGGGAAGTGCTGGGGAAAACTTTCGCGGTAATCGGGAAGCGTTTCACTTTTGGAGGGGATACGGCCAAAGACCAGAGAGTTTACTTCTTTAATACGAAAGAGATTATGGGAAATAAATATGGTACAGCGAGCCCGGTGCCTTTTCGTGTAGTAGATGCGAATATTGGTCTGGATATTGATATTACGCTGCGTTGTAACGGGGAATATTCATACAGGATTACAGACCCATTGCTGTTTTATAAAAATGTATGCGGGAATATTACCCATGATTTCAGGAGGGGTGAGATTGAAAGCCAGCTGAAGACAGAACTTTTGACGGCATTGCAGCCGGCCTTTGCCCGAATTTCCGAAATGGGAATCCGCTATAGCCTGATCCCGAAGCATACTTTGGAACTGACGAATATTTTAAATGAGGAATTGTCGGCGAAATGGGCGCAGCTAAGGGGGATTTCGATTGTATCTTTCGGAATGAATTCAGTGAAAGCTCCGGAAAGCGATGAGGCAATGATTAAGGAACTGCAAAGGACAGCGGTGTACCGCAACCCTTCAATGGCAGCGGCTACACTGGTCAATGCCCAGGCGGATGCGATGAGGGCAGCGGCATCCAATAAAACGACAGGGCCGATGATGGCATTTGCAGGAATGAATATAGCCAATATGGCAGGGGGAATGAATGCCAATACATTATTTACGATGGGGCAGCAAAACGGCGGAATGTCAGGGCAAATGGGCAGCGGTATGCCGGGGCAAATGGGTAATGGAATGGCCGGACAAATGGGCAGCGGAATGGCCGGACAGACGAATGCAGGTATGCAGGGGCAGACACCAGGGCGTGCGGTAGGAAACAATACTGGGTGGATGTGCAGCTGCGGACAAATGAACAAAGGGAAATTCTGCAGCGAATGCGGACAGAAGAAACCGGCAGGGGAACTTTTATATAGGTGCGATAAATGCGGCTGGGAGCCGGAAGACCCTCAGAACCCGCCGAAGTTCTGCCCGGAATGCGGGGACCCTTTTAACGAAATGGATATCAGATAACGGAACAATACGAAAATAGGAGACAGAAGGACTAGGCTGAATTTATGAGCATTTATGATACACTAAACGAACAACAGAAACAAGGGGTTTTTGCAGTAGATGGGCCAGTGCTGCTGTTAGCCGGTGCGGGCAGCGGGAAAACGAGGGTGCTGACGCACAGGATTGCTTATCTTATAGATGAAATAGGCGTCCAGCCTTATAATATTATGGCAATTACTTTTACCAATAAAGCGGCTGGGGAGATGAGGGAGCGGGTGGACTCTATCATCGGCTATGGGGCCAGCCAAGTGTGGGTATCCACTTTTCATTCCACTTGTGTGCGCATTCTGCATCGGTACATAGACAGGATAGGATATGATAATAATTTTACCATTTATGATACGGATGACCAGAAAACGGTGATGAAGGAGGTTTGCAAGCGCCTTCAGATAGATACGAAGATGCTGAAAGAAAAGGCTATTTTAAGTGCGATATCCTCAGCGAAGGACGAGTTGATTTCTTCCGTGGATTATCAGCTTCAGGCCATGGGGGATTATCACCAGGAAAAAATCGGAAAAGCCTATGTGGAATACCAGTCAGTGCTGAGGAAAAATAACGCCCTGGATTTTGACGATTTAATCATGAAGACGGTGGAACTGTTCAAAAGCTGCCCGGAGGTGCTGGACAATTATCAGGACAGATTCCGCTATATTATGGTAGATGAATATCAGGATACGAATACGGCCCAGTTTGAGCTGGTGCGCTTATTGGCGGATAAGTACAGGAATCTTTGTGTGGTGGG
>OFFF01001874.1_pt1 | contig 12674 bp, 10 predicted proteins | sample 1521301 | NCBI WGS metagenome assembly OFFF01 (sample SAMEA3504101, study PRJEB24116) | mouse gut metagenome | biome: mouse gut; feature: mouse-associated habitat; material: faeces | place: Denmark | collected 2011
ACAGTTATCATGAATTTTGTGTGTGTGTGTGTGCGTGTGTATTTCTCTGCTATAACTTACAAATACAGCATTTTAGACATAAAAAAAGGCAGTCCATATTTTTCCAATATGGCTACCCTGGTTCCTGTCTTCTTCAGTATCGGTTTCAGTTCCCGGAACCCCCTCAGGCCGATGTTCATATAGTATACATCGCCCTCCCGGACAATATCCCACAGCAAAATGCCTTTGTTGCTGCACAGATTCATAAATCGTTCCGGGGAAAAGCCCCATATGCGGATGCGCAGATATCCCCTGACATATTTCAGAAATTTGATCATGTCCTGTCCTCTTTCCTTATTTCACTGTCTCATTCAGAGATATTTGACACAATTGATGCAGCCGCTGATTTTCATGTCTTCGTTGGTATAATAATCCACAGAAAGCCTGGTACCTTCAAAACAGACCTGGCAGGTCTTGCCCTGAAGCAGTATCAGGCTCTCTGTATATTCCAGGATTCCCCGGTAGTTCTCGATCCACGCCTCACGGTTGCCCGTGAGGGTTACTTTCATGGCTCCCATGCAGATATCCTTGGGAAATTTCAGAGATTCCAGCAGCGCTTCTTTTCTTGCCTCGTTTTTTTGAATACGGTCACTGTTTTTCTTCATGTTCCATTATATTACAGGACCTGTAAAACTATGCCCGCTGCCGGCTCCGATTCCCTGTTTTGCAATGCTGTTTTTCTCCCTGTTATGTGCTCCACATGTCCCTCTTTTCACGCAAAAGGCGGTGTCGCAGGGAATTTACGGGGACTGTTCCGGTTTCGCTTTTCACCCGGAAATCACGGCCCTGATCATGGCTCTTTTCTCCGGAGGGGTATCCAGAATGGTGCATGCCTGCAGATACCTTCTTTCCGCCTCCTGTATCCGGCTTTCGTCATTTCCGTGAATCATGGCCAGCGCTTCTCCTTCCCGGACAAAATCACCCACCTTTTTACAAAGTACCAGTCCCACGGCCAGGTCGATATCGCTTTCCTTGGTCTCCCTGCCGCCGCCCAGAATCAGGGAGCATATCCCTACCTGGTCGCACACAATTTTGTTGACATAACCGCTTATCGGGGCGGGAAGCGGACGGATAATGCCTGCCTTCGGCAGGGACTCCGGATCAGATACATGGGCGGCATTTCCCCCCTGGGCTTCCACAAACTCCGCGAATTTTTTCAGGGCGCTGCCGTCCGCAATGACGCCCCGCAGCATTTCTTCCGCCTCCTGTGCACTCCGGGCCCTGCCGCCGCACAGCAGCATCTGGCTTCCCAGGGCCAGACACAGTTCCACAAAGTCCGCAGGACCATGTCCTTTCAGGGTGTCGATGGCTTCCTTCACCTCCAGGGCATTTCCCACCGCATAGCCCAGCGGCTGGTCCATGTCCGAGATCACCGCCACCGTATTCCGGCCGGCGTTTTTGCCGATTTTCACCATTTCCTCCGCCAGGGCCCTGGCGTCCGCCTCTTCCTTCATAAACGCGCCGCTTCCGGTTTTCACGTCCAGCACAATGGCATCCGCTCCCGCCGCCAGTTTCTTGCTCATAATGGAACTGGCGATCAGGGACATATTGTCCACTGTGGCAGTCACATCCCGCAGGGCATAAAGTTTTTTGTCTGCCGGGGCAAGATCGGCTGTCTGTCCCATAATGCAAATGCCGTTTTTATTCACATTCTCGATAAATTTTTTACGGCTAATCGAAGTGGTGAATCCCGGAAAGCTTTCCAGCTTGTCAATGGTCCCTCCCGTATGTCCCAGCCCGCGGCCGCTCATCTTCGCCACGGGAATGCCGCATGCCGCTACCATGGGCCCCAGAGCCAGGGAAGTCTTGTCCCCCACGCCCCCGGTGCTGTGCTTGTCCACCTTAATGCCGCTGATGTCCGATAGGTCAAGTCTGTCGCCGCTGTCTGCCATGGCCAGGGTCAGGGTGGCAGTCTCCTGCTCTGTCATCCCGCGGAAATAAACTGCCATCATCAGGGCAGACACCTGATAGTCCGGGATCTCCCCTTTGGTGTAGCCCTCTATGAAGAAACGGATCTCGTCCTGTGAAAGTTCCCCGCCGTTTCTCTTCTTCATAATAATATCATACATTCTCATGCCCTATTCTCCTATTTTAGTTCCTCTTTTATTTTAGTTCCTCTACGCTCAGCGCCCTCTTTGGGGAATATATACTGATGCTTAAATATGCATCTGTATATATTCCCGGCGCTTTCGCTTTTTATTTTAGGTCCTCTTCGCTCAGCGCCTTTAGGGGGAGGATTTGCAGCTGCTTAAATATGCATCTGCAAATCCTCCCTGGCGCTTTCGCTACGAGGAGGTTTTTTTATTTTTTAATTCCTCTTCGCTCAGTGCCTTTTTGGGGGAGTATTTCAGATGCTTTCGCATCTGCAAATCCTCCCGGGTGCTTTCGCTTTTTATTTTAGTTCCTCTTCGCTCAGCGCCTTTTTGGGGGAATATATACTGATGCTTAAATATGCATCTGTATATATTCCCTGGCACTATTCGCTACGAGAAGGTTTTTTATTTTTTAGTTCCTCTGCGCTCGGCGTCACTCATTTTAGAATATAGAACTGGTTTTGCAGCAGTACCCAGTTTGCCCGGAACCATTCCATAATCTGCCAGTATCCGCAGCCGTGGAGGCTGTATTCCTGCATCAGGTCAAATTTGGCCTGCAGGCTTCTCACATCCTCAAACCATACTTCATGGGCAATTCCGTTGTCTGTGTAGGTAAAATAAGGACTTTGCGCCACATCATCGAACCGGATTTCCGCACCCTGTTCCACCGCAATGCGTACCGCTTCCACATTGCCTATGGTATCGGCTTTTGTAACGCCTCTCTCATAGGGCAGCGGCCAGTCATATCCGTAATTCGGAATTCCCAGGTCTATTTTCTCCGCGGGGATTTCGGTCAGGGCATATTCCACCACCCTGCGCACCTGGTTTAACGGAGCCACCGCCATGGGAGGGCCGTAGGTGTAACCCCACTCGTAAGTCATCAGCAGCACATAGTCCGCCGCTTCCCCAAGTCCCCGGTAATCCTTTCCCTCGTACAGAAGTCCTGTCTGTCCTGCGCTTGTCTTGGGCGCCAGTGCCACCGAAGTGTGGTATCCCGCCCCCCGCATGGCCTCCGCCACCTGCCACACAAATGCCGTAAACGCATCCCGGTCCTGGGCCATAATATATTCAAAATCGATATCCACGCCCCGGTACCCTTTTTCTCCCATGACCTCCAGCAGATTCCGGATCAGATTGTCCGTATAGGCGGCGTTGTTCACCACGGAGTGAATCAGCTGATTGTTGAAATTCCCATCCGGTCCGAAAGGTGTCAGCGTCAGTACCGGCTGTGTGCCGAACCGCTCCGCCTCCGGTATCATCCATGTGTCATCCCCGTAAGAAGGCGGCAGCAAATCCCCGTACAGCGTAAAACCGTAAGAAAATACCCGCAGTTCCGACAGAAACGGCAATGTCTGCTCCAGCACCCAGGGGCTGATAAAGGGATAGGCATATCCGCTTACCATCACTGCCCTGACAGCCTCCCTCCGGAAGCGGTTGATCAGAAGCGCCTGGCCTACTGCCAGTTCATAGGGATAAACCAGCTGATTGTCATAAATAATCTGCCCTGCATCCGCGTCCAGTTCCTGTGCGATACTGTCCACGCTGTCCCCCGGTTTTACCACATAGATTTCCATAAAGCTGCCCCCAAATGATATAAATGATACCATCATCTATATTCATTTCCTGCCGCCGGCAGACCAGACATGGCACAACAGTGTCTTCCCCCTGATTTCTGTTTTCCTTTCCGCCAGGGCTGAGATCCCGGACTATTTTGTTACACTCCGGCCTTTTTACAGATATCCTGCAGGCAGCACCGGTCACAGTAAGGCTTTGTCCTGGCCGTACACACCGCCCTGCCGTGGTTCACCAGCCGGTGGCAGAAGTCGTTCCCCTCCCTGGGCGGAATGATTTTCCACAATTCTTTTTCCACCTTCGCGGGTTCTTTGACACCATCCACCAGTCCCATACGGTTCACCAGCCGGATACAGTGCGTGTCCGTGACAATGGCAGGCTTTCCGAACACATCCCCCATAATCAGGTTTGCGCTTTTTCTGCCCACTCCCGGCAATGCCAGGAGCTTGTCAAAATCATCCGGCACATTTCCTTTGTATTCATCCCGGAGTATCTTCATGCAGGCGTTGATGTCACGGGCCTTACTCCTGCCCAGTCCGCAGGGATGAACGATCTTTTCAATCTCATCCACATCCGCCTCTGCCAGGGCGTTCACATCCGGAAACACTTCATACAGTTTTTCCACCACCACATTCACCCTGGCATCGGTACACTGGGCCGCCAGACGCACGCTCACCAGCAGTTTCCATGCCTGGTCGTAATCCAGGGTACAGTCCGCAGCCGGATATTCTTTTTTCAGTCTCTCAATAATCTCCAAAGCCCTCTGTTTCTTTGTCATTTGTCTCCTCTTTCCCTTTATCCTTCCAGCCGCTCCTTCAGCCTGGTGTTCCGCTTCGTCACGGTCACATTCTGCACCGCGCAGGCCAGGGCTTTCACGGTTCCCACCATGACCAGAATTCTCTTTGCCCTGGTCAGTCCCGTGTAGATCAGGTTCCTCTGCAGCATCACATAATGGCTCATCAGCACCGGCATTACCACCACCGGGTACTCCGAACCCTGGGCCTTGTGAATGGTGGTTGCATAGGCGTGAACCAGTTCGTCCAGTTCCGTATTTTCATATGTAATATCCCGGTTATCAAAACAGACGGTCAACGTCCGGTCCGTGAAGTCCACCGACACAATCTTCCCGATATCCCCGTTGAAAACTTCCTTGTCGTAATTGTTTTTTATCTGCATGACTTTGTCACCTTTCCGGAACACAAAGCCGCTTCTCCGGAGACCCTCTCCCTGGGGATTTAAGGCCTCCTGCAATGCCAGATTTAAGTTTGTGGCTCCCGCCTCCCCTCTCTGCATGGGCGTCAGCACCTGGATATTCCCGGAATCCACACCGTAACACTGGGGCAGTTTCTGTTTCACCAGCTCCACAATCTCCTGCACCGCCTGCCCGGGTTCTTCCCTCTGAATGAAGAAAAAGTCCGTATGCTTCCCATTGGAAATATCAGGCATCTGCCCCTGGTTGATTCTATGGGCATTCATGATAATCCTACTCTCCCTGGCCTGCCGGAAAATCCTCGTCAGGCGTATCACGGGAAAGCGGCCCGAATCCATCACATCCCGCAGCACATTTCCGGCCCCCACCGATGGCAGCTGGTCCATATCCCCCACCAGAATCAGACGCATGTCTGACGGAACCGCTTTCAGCAGGGCGTTCATGAGAATAATGTCTATCATGGAACACTCATCCACAATCAGCACATCCCCTTCCAGGGGATTCTCCTCATTTTTCCCGTAGCCCTCCGATGGCCTGCATTCCAGCAGGCGGTGTATGGTCCGGGCCTCCAGTCCCGTGGCCTCCGTCATTCTTTTGGCCGCCCTTCCCGTAGGGGCCGCCAGCAGGATTTTCAGGCCGTAAGCCCGGTAGGCAGCTATAATCCCCTGGGTGGTGGTGGTCTTGCCCGTACCCGGGCCTCCGGTTAAGACCATCACCTTTGCCATGGCGGCACAGCGTATGGCTTCTGACTGAATTTCGTCATACTGCATTTGAACCGTCCGCTCTATCCTGCCCACATCCACCGAAAGCTCCTGATTCCCCGTCTCTTTCCTGGCCCTGGCAAGCTGCACCCACAGCCTGTCCCTGGCCGGTTCCGCCGCAAGTTTCTTTAATTTGTTGGCCACCCCCAGCTCCGCATAGTAAAAAGGGGGAAGAAATATGGCATTCTCCTCCCTTATCAGATCCTCATCCTTCAGCATCTGATCCAGCGTCATCACAACACAGCAGTCTTCTGCCTCCAGAAGCGCCGAAGCTTTCCGGATCAGCTGTTCCTTTTCCCCGTATACATGGCCCTCTCCTGCCAGTTCCCCCAGGGTGTACATGATACCGCTGCGCAGGCGCACATAAGTCTCCTTCCCGAAACCCAGTTTCCCCGCGATGCTGTCTGCCGTCCGGAAACCGATTCCCCAGATATCGTCTGCCAGACAGAATGGATTTTCCTTCATTTTGCCAATGCTTTCATTTCCGTACTGTTTATAAATTCTGGCGGCAAAAGCGGCATTGACATCATGTTCCTGCAGAAAGACCATAATATTTTTTACTTCCTTCTGCCTCTCCCAGCTCTCCCCGATCATCCTGACCCGCTTGCTACCGATTCCCGGTATCTCCAGCAGCTGCTGAATATTTTCCTCAATGACCGCAAAGGTATCCGTCCCGTATTTCTGCACGATTTTTTTGGCATATTTGGGCCCCACTCCCTTGATCAGGCCGCTGCCCAGATACTTTTCCATGCCGTAAACCGTGGCCGGAAGCGTCTCCTCCCATTTTTCTGCCATAAACTGCCGGCCGTATCTGGAATCCACCTTCCAGCTGCCATCGATCAGAAGCACGGAACCCACATTGGCATCCAGCAGATTTCCCACCACCGTGACCAGTTCCTCATATCCCTTGACATGCACCTTCAGAACGGAATATCCGTTCTCCGGATTCTGATATGTAATTCGCTCCACCACACACCGGATTTTCGTCATTGGTCCCTGTTCCCACCCTTGCCTTTCCGATTCATAAATCTCACCCACACTGCGGGACATATCTGCGGCAGACCCGCTTCCCCTATATCCCGCCCTGCCGTCACCGGTACTTTTCCATCTGCATCCGGAACATGGACGCATACTTTCCATCCAGCTTCATCAGTTCCTCATGGGAGCCTTCCTCCACAATCCTTCCATCCTCCAGCATGTAAATTCTGTCGGCCAGCCTGGTGGTGGAGAGTCTGTGGGAAATGAAAATCACGGTTTTCTCCCGGTCCAGGTTCATCATGGTATGATTCAGATTATACTCACTCAGCGGATCCAGCGCGCTGGAAGGTTCATCCAGCACAATCACGGAACTGTCCTGGTAAAGGCTTCTGCAGATACCCACCATCTGCGATTCGCCGCCGGAGAAGGAAACGCCGTCTTCCTCAAATTCCCTGGTCAGCGCCGTGTCATATCCTGCGGGCAGTTTTGCAAACTTACTGTCAAACCCGCTTTTTTCCAGCAATGGCTCCGCTTTCCCTTCCTCTATGGGCACACGGTCCATGACAATGTTTTCCCCCAGGGTAGCGGCAAAAAGCTGGTAATCCTGGAACAATGTGGCAAACTGTCCCCGGTACTCGTCCAGCTTCAGATTCCGGATATCCCTGCCCCCGCAGGTGATGCTTCCCTCCGTCACGTCATAGAGACGCAGCAAAAGCTTTACCAGGGTGGTTTTCCCGGCGCCGTTGTAGCCCACAAAGGCAACCCGCTCTCCCCTGTGTATGGTCAGACTGATGTCTTTTAAGACCGGTTCGCATCCCGGATAGGCGAATGACACATGGTTCAGGCTTAAGTCCGAAAATACGGCTTCCACACTTTCCGCCTCTTCCCGCTGGCCGATCTCCACAGGACACTCCAGGAAATGCCGGATTTTCTCAATATAGCGCCCGTGCTCCGGAAAATCGGTCAGCACCCTGGCCAGGCCCCGGGAACAGTTCTGCAGCCTTCCGCAGGAATTGTACAGTGTCACCGCCGTTCCGTAGCCGAAAGCGCCCTTCACGATGGCCTGGAACAACAGCCAGGTCAGGTAAATGCCGTCAAAAAGCAGCCTGCTGCAGCCGTACTGGACGCACATTTCCAGAATCTGAAGCTTTCTGGTCTCCTTTTTCGCCAGCTCCCGTATCTGCCCCGCAGCCTCATGAAATTCCTGGTAAAGCTTGGGTTTCACATGACTCATGCGCAGTTCCTTTGCATACTCCTGCAGATAAAACACCCTGCTGATATAGTCCCTTTTCCGCTCCAGGGGCTTTAATTTTTCCATAAAGCTTATCCAGTGCTTTTTATAAAGATTGGTCAGCACCAGCAGCCCCACCACGGAAACACATGTCAGCACCAGTCCCAGGACATCCTGGGTCAGCACATAAGCCGCCACCACCACAATGCCGATGATCTCCCCGATCAGGGTGGCACAGCTTCCGATCACGCCATCTGTCCTCTCTGCCGCCTCCCCCATGGCCCAGACGAACTCATTGTAATATTCCGGGTCGTCATAATTTTTCAGGTCCATCTCTGCTGCCTTCCGGTACAGTTCCTTCCGTATCCTGCGCCGGATTTTCTCTTTGGATACGGGTTTCAGTTTCGTCTCCACGTAGTTGGGCAGAACCTGGGCCACCAGGGTCACAAACGAAAACACTGCCAGCACAAACCAGAACACTTCCGCAAACGGCCTGCCGTACTGGATACTGTCAATGATATACCCGATCATGTAAATATGCTCCACAAAAACAATGATCTCGTGCCTGGCACGGGTGCTCAGCTGTTCTATGGTAAAAAGAGGCGCCTCCTCCAGGGCTATTTTCAATAAAAACCAGTTGTTGGAGATGGTTCTCCCTGCCTTAATCCTGACTCCAGACATCTCTTCTCCTTATCCTGACCCAGATTTTAATGTGCCGAAAATCCATACCGTCTTTTGTCTTCCGGTAAAACCTCCGGTCTTATGCAATGTCCTGCAGATAACTCTCTGCCTGCTTCCGGAACATGTCCGCGTAAATCCCATTTTTCTCCAGCAGCTCCAGATGCGTCCCCTGCTCCTTCAGTTCCCCCTCCTGCAGCAGGCAGACCCGGTCCGCCATGGCCGCCGAGGAAAGCCTGTGGGAGATAATCACGGAAATCTTGTCCTCCTCCCCGCCGCAGAGTTCCATGATGGTTTCATACATCTGGTACTCGGCCACCGGGTCCAGGGCGCTGGAGGGCTCGTCCAGAAGCACAATGGGGGCGTTCTTCGCAAAGCTTCTGGCCACCGCGATTTTCTGTGCCTGACCGCCCGAGAGCACCGCCCCCTTCTCGTCAAACTCCCTGGTCAGGATAGTGTCCGCACCTTTTTCCAGCTTTTCGGTCTGCTCCAGGGCGCCGCTCTTTTTCAATGCCTCCATGGCCGCTTTCCGCTGTTCTTCCGTCTCCAGTTTTTCCAGAATCACATTTTCCAGCACACTCATGGAAAACAGTACAAAATCCTGAAAGGTGGTGCCGATGAGGTTCCGGTATTCCTGCAGATTATATTCCCGGATATCCACGCCGTTTAACAAAATCACGCCCTCCGTGGGGTCGTAGAGGCGCATCAGCAGTTTTACCAGCGTACTCTTGCCGGAGCCGTTATGGCCCACCAGGGCAGTTCGCTCCCCTGCGGTAAACGTGCAGTTCACATGGGACAGCGCGTACTTCCCTTCTTTTTCCTGGCCCGGATACCGGAAAGAAACGTTTTTCAGTTCCAGAGTTTCCACTTTTTCGGGTACTCCGATGCCCTGCCAGTCCTCCGGGATCTGTGCCCTATAGTTCATAAATTCCCTCAGTGTCCTGGCGTAAAGGCCGTTCTGGTAAGTCCGTGCAATACTCTGTGTGAGACTTGTCAGCATCCAGGTGGTGCTGACTATGGCGTTTGCCAGCACCACAAAATCCCCGATCAGAATGGATTTTGTCACCATGGCGCAGTATGCCGCAAACAGCCACATTCCCTCAAATACCAGGGGAAAACAGAGCACGCCCCTCAGCAGCCCCAAAATACACAGCCGCTTCCAGTACTTCTGAATGATGTCCAGCAGGCCGCCGTACGCCTCCTCATAGGTGTCATCCAGAACGTTTTTGATTTTCGTCATGCGGATTTCCTTTGCGTACCGGGACAGATACAGCACACGGTTCACATAATTGATCTGCCGTACATAAGGTGTCCCCTCCATGGTTTTTTCATATTCTATCCGGTTGATGACCTTGCTGAAAAAGAAACTTCCGATCATGGGAAGAAAGGAAAACAGTCCCGCAATCCAGTTGATGGAAAAAATGGTCATGATCACATATACGGACGCGCAGGCGGCGGCGCACACTTCGGCGGTATCCCTCATGGCCGAGCGGGCCCTTTCAAAAGCCTGGGAGGATGCTTTTGTATAGGTGTCGTAAAAATCCGCGTTCTCATAGCAGGCCACGTCCACATTGGCCGCCTTGTCAAAAAGCGTCCGGTTCAGCTTCTCATTCAGTTCCGCGTCCGTGCAGGGAATATAACACTCCTCCATCCAGATCTGGAAACCCGTGGTAAAGAAAATCACCAGCATGGTAATGCCGATAAACCCGGCCGTTTCCTCGAAACTTCTCCCGAACTCCGCCGCCCCGAACAAATATTTCATGAAAACCACGCTGAAAAAAGCCCATTCCCCATAGGAAAAAAACGCCTCCACAAAACTGAAAACCACCCTTCGGGGATTGATTTTCCAGAGCATTCCCAAAAAATAAAAATTATCTGAAATCGCATTCAGCTCAATTCTTTTTTTCATTTTCATCTCCATTCCGGAGCGTGTATGCGACGGTGGCGGCGCAAATCTCAATTTTGCGTCTGCCAGCAGAGCTTATTTGTGACGCCACACTGCCAAACAGTCCGGTTCCTATTTTCCGATACCTCCATTATATCATTGAGGGTTGCTTTTGAAAATACAAAACGTCTTTTTTCCGGTTGACAAATTTACTGCATCCAATTATAATCAAGTTATATAATCGATTTATATAACTAGTTTGTTTCATTTTCCCGGAAAATGTCACATAAAACCAGCGGGCGGAGTTTGTGTCTGCGCGACATCCACAAACTTGACATGCGCAAAAGGCCGCGCAGAAATGGGGTTAAATATGCCAAAACAACGCATTACAAAAGAGATGGTGGTGGATGCCGCTTTTGAGCTGGCCCGGAGCGGAGGAATGGAGCAGGTTGTGGTAAAAGCCATTGCCGGAAAAATCGGCTGTTCCGTGCAGCCAATTTACAGTTATTGCAAAAACATGGACGGACTGCGGCGGGATGTGGAAGAACGTACCAAATGTTTTGTGAAAGCATATATCGCATCGCATTTTGACAAAAACGACCCTTTCCGCAGCACAGGACAGGCCTATATCCGGCTCACTGAGGAAGAACCCAACCTGTTCAAAATTTTTATCTTGCACAGGCGGCAAGGCGTTTCTTCACTGGACGATCTGTACCGGGCGGAAGCCGACGGGCAAATCCCCGTGTTTCTGGCAGAAAACCTGAATATCAGCACGGACCGGGCCCGGCAGCTTCATCTGGACATGCTGATCTATACCATTGGGATCGGAACCATTTTTTCCATGACCACACCGGGCATTTCTTCAGATGAAATTTATTCGCAGCAGGAAAGAATCTATCAGATTCTCCTGAAACATATTTTGGAGGATAATGCCTGAAAGGAAACTTTCAGACGAAAACAGAATCCCCGCAAAAGCGGGATGGGAGGAAAAGATTGAAAATTGAAAATTTTCAATCCCAAGTTTGTGTCTGCGCGGCATCCACAAACTTGACATGCACAAAAGGCCGCGCAGAAATGGGGTTAAATATGAAACATAACATTTTAGTCTGTTACAAAAGCACCACCGGTTTTACAAAAAGATATGCGGAAATGATAAGCGGAGAAACAGGCTGTACCCTGATGAATTCCCGGGATGTCACAGCCCGCATAATCTCACAATATGACACAATAGTGTTTGGGGGCAGGCTTCACGCCGGAGTCATTGATGGACTGAAAAAAATCAGGAAACTTATAACCAAAAGCGGCGGAAAAACCTTTGTTGTATTTGCAACCGGCGCCATGCCCCTGGAGGCAGAGGAAACCATTCAGCAGATGTGGGAAAATAACCTGACCCCTGAGGAGCTGCGCCAGATTCCGCATTTTTATATGCCCGGCGGCCTGTGCTATGAAAAAATGCCGCTCCCGGATAAAATCATGATGAAGGCCTTTGCCAGTGTCATGAAACGCCAGCTGAGGCACAAAGAAAATAAAACGCCCATGGAGCAGAGTTTTGAAGAAAACATCTCCACTTCCTATGATATTTCATCAAAGGAATACGTAAAACCGCTGGTGTCGTTTTTAAAAGACAGAAAATGACATGTCCTTCATCCGTTTTTCCAGATAAACGGCCACACCATCCTCCTCATTTGAAAGTGTGATCTCATCCGCAATGTCTTTGACCTCCTGTATGGCATTCCCCATGGCCACACCTGTGCCGCACAGTTTTAGCATGCCTATATCCGCATAATCATCTCCAAATGCAATGATTTCCGATACTTCTGTGCGGCACGCTTCACATACTGCCAATATTGCCTTTTCCTTTGTAATTCCGCTTTTCGTAAATTTATACCAGTCGCCATCCGAAAAGTGCTGACTGTCCAGTTCTGAAAAATGTTCACATAATCTGCCTGCCAGGCCGGAGTCATGTATCTCCACGCATATCTTCAGCGCCTGATGGTTGAAATCCGTAAAATCCGAATATATGCTGTCGCCCCAGCTTTTGTACTCCTCTCTGGGATTTGTTTTGTAATTCCAATAATGTGCATCCAGTGTGTCAACCGTAATTTCACAATCCACACCACATATATTTCTTGCCGTCTGAATAAAATTTTTTGTCTCCGCCACCGAAAAAGAAGAAGAACAGATCATTTTTCCGTTTACCCTTCCCAGTGCCCCGCCGCTGGAAATA
>OFFF01001884.1_pt1 | contig 12637 bp, 9 predicted proteins | sample 1521301 | NCBI WGS metagenome assembly OFFF01 (sample SAMEA3504101, study PRJEB24116) | mouse gut metagenome | biome: mouse gut; feature: mouse-associated habitat; material: faeces | place: Denmark | collected 2011
CCAATACGGCCAAAACCATTGATTGCTACTCTTACTGCCATTTTAGTTCCCTCCTGATATATTTTTATGTGTTCCGGCAATCCTGCCCTTTTTTGCAGGGCTTGTCAGATTGTCAAACTTTTATCAACAAGGCTATTTTACCCAATCTTGTAGGATAATTCAAGATGTAAATGAAAAATAATTGCCAAATTTTCGGAAATTTTACAGTTTGTTTAGAATTAGGATAGCCAACCGGGCAAAATATGATATATAATGCTTAACAGCCAAACTTTCCGAGTAGCCAGACTACATAATGCAGCCTTATACGTTTAACCAGTACAGTACGGCAAATTCTGGCGTTAAGTATAATCATCATAATTCAGGGCCCGAGACGGCCAAACGGCCAAAAAGCCACGGTCAACAGACGAAAAAACTGCCCTCGAAAGGAGACGAACATGCCCATTACAGCAGACTGCCATCTACACTCCTCTTTCTCCGGCGATTCCGACACCCCCATGGAGGAAATGATCCTACAGGGAATCGCCCGGGGACTGACCACTATGTGCTTTACGGAGCACAATGATTTCGATTACCCGGAATATCCGGATCTGCCAAAAGACTTTTTTTTGCTGAACACGGACTCCTATCTCTACGACCTGGCCCGTCTGCGGGAACAGTACGCGGGGCAGATTCGTCTCCTCTTCGGGGTGGAGCTGGGACTGCAGCCCGAAATCATGCGCAAAAATGCCGTCTATGCCAAGTCCTATGACTTCGATTTCGTAATCGGCTCCACCCACATCTGCCGGGGGAAGGATCCCTATTATCCCGGCCTTTTCGAGGGGCGGGACGCCCGGGAAGCCATCCGGGAATATTTTGAGGACACGCTGGAGAACATCCGGAAATTCTCCAATTTCGACGTGTACGGGCATCTGGATTATGTGGTCCGCTACGCGCCGGAACAGGACAGGGGATATTCCTATGAGCTCTATCGGGACATCCTGGACGAGATTCTGAAGCTTCTGCTGGACAAGGGGAAAGGCATCGAGCTGAACACCGGCGGCCTGAAGAACGGAATGCGGGATTTCCACCCCTGCATGGGCGCGCTGAAGCGGTATCGGGAGCTGGGCGGGGAGGTCATCACCATAGGCTCTGACTCCCACGACGCGGACAATATCGCCGCACACTTCCAGCGCGCCGCCCACGTGCTGAAAGAATGCGGCTTCCGGTACTACTGCGTCTTCGAGAAGCGCAGCCCTGAGTTTCACAAGCTTTAAATAGAAAGTTCCTATACCATTACGGCACCGCGAAGTGTTTTGGCACTTCATGCGCCAAAACCGAGACAGCCGTGGCCAAAATGAGCTTCTTTTGCTCAATTCATGACAATCGAATTCTGCACCTGAATTCTATTGTATATATGCATCATAAACTACCAGGCAATTCTCTTTAGGAATTGTCGGAAAATAACTGATGCAACTTGTTTAGGAGAAAGCCCAGAAATACAACGAAAACGGCTATAAACTTGCATCAGTTATTTGTAGACAATTCCTTATTGCCTTACTTTTTCGGTATAGCGGTGCGACTGGCCGCATGGGAGTTCAGGATAAAATCTGCAAAGCGGCATTTTCGCACTCACGCGCCTTTTTGAGCAGCTCGGAAGCGGCATTGCGGTTCTCCGCGCTGCTCATGTCGGCTGTTTTCTTGAGTTCGAAAGTTTGTTGCCAGGATTCATAAACTGTTTTATAAAGTCCGGCAAGCTCCGTCTCGCCGTATTTTTCAAAGAATTTCCACGCGTACCATTTGAGCGCGCCGAAGGTGCCCAGGGCGTATTCCAGGTTCCAGCTTGCCGCAAGCGCCGGGTCTTCTCTCTCAAGTATCTCTATGAGACATTCATACGCCGCGAGCCCCTGTGCGTTTTCACAGGGTTCCCCGCCGCTTAAGTGGGTTTTGGCCAGCGCTTTTGTATCGGCGACTATGTCCGCCTGGGTTTTGTCGGTTCTCCCCGTCAGGATAACGACGTTCAGCATCGGCATCTCGCGGTTTCCAAGCCTGCTGTAATCCATCTCGTCAGCAGCGCCGTTGATGCACAGCGTGGCGAACTTCTGTGTCTCATCGTCGTACCCTGTGATAAGCCCCCATTCCGGAACGCCGATATCCCAGGCGACAACGGGAATGCCCCGGTCTATGCTGGCCTTTATCTTCGGCAGCGCCTCGTTCCTCCCATCGTTCAGCACATTTTCCGGCTGCCAGCAACAGTTTATATGGGTTACCGCAAGGCCGCCGTTTTGTATCCATTCCGGCTGTCTGCCGAAATCCCATATGCTCGTCTCGCTGGGACAGAGGTCCGCGGCGATCCACATTCGGAAAGCGAAGCCGCTGGAAGCGACGATATCCTCCGCAAGGTCCGAATACGGACTGTTTTTCACCGCGCAGCTGAGCGCTTTTGCAAAGGAAAAAAGGTACCCCGTGCTGTCAAAGGTTTCGTTCCAGGTGATGTCCAGTTTTTTCATGTTCCTCTTAATCCCTCCTAATTAATAGTCCGCATCTGTCCCGTTCAGGCCCTGACATGGGCTGGTGCCGGACGGGGCAGACGCTGTTTTTAAATTAGCTATTGTCATTTCTTAGCCGGACTAAAAAATATGGCTTAATCCGTTATAGTCGAAGCTGATGGGCTTGATTCCGTTTGTAAAGCGGATGAAGTAGGTCCGTGTCTTCTCGTCCACATCTTCGATGATTCCTTCACCGAAGACCTTGTGGCGAAGCTGGTCGCCCTTTTGGTATACCCTGTTGCTGCCGCCGTCAAACTCCTTTGACTGTACCGCAGTCTGCGCCCTCATATCCTGAGGGAACTCACCGACAATCTGCAGCAGACTCTGGTCGATGTCAAAGAGGAAACGGGAGGGCACTTTGCTGTAGCCCTTGACACCGAAGCCCTCGCTTTCGGTCAGATACAGATTTTTCCTGGCCCGGGTGATTCCCACAAAGCATAGCCGCCGCTCTTCCTCCAGGGCGTCCTTTTTGCGTTCCTCAAGGCTTCTCGCCGACGGGAATATCCCCTCGGTCAGGCCCACCAAAAACACATTGTCAAATTCCAGGCCTTTTGAGGTGTGGAGCGTCATTATCTTTACACAGTCGCTCTTGTCCGGCGCGTTGCTGTCCCGGAGCAGGGTGACGGTCTGTAAAAATGTCGCCAGCGACAGATGCTCGCCGAATTCGGTTTCCTGTGTCACGATTCCCCGGAGCAGCTCGGATATATTGTCAAGCCGTTCGATGTCCCCGCTCTCGCGGATATACAACTCATAGCCCGTGTCCTTCAGGATTCGGGAAAGCAGCTCCGAGACCGAAAGGGTGTCGGCAAGAGTCCGCAGGGCCTCTATCGCTCCAATGAACTCCCCCGCCTTACAGCCCTTAAAGCTGTCATACAGATAGCAGACTGAAAGCGCCTTATACAGTGAGACGTTGTTTTTCTCCGCATAGTCTTTCAGGACATCCAGCTTGATTTTTCCTATCTTGCGCCGGGGCACATTGATGATGCGGAGAAAGGAAAGGTCGTCGTCGGGATTGTTGACGAGCCGCATATACGACAGGATATCCTTTATCTCAGCCCGCTCGTAAAATCCGATGCCGCCGTACACCACATAAGGAATATTCGCCGTCAGAAAGCCCTGTTCCACAAAGCGCGAGACATAATTGGAGCGGTACAGGATCGCGAAATCCGAGTATTTCCCGCCGTCTCTCACATGGGCTGTGATTTTGTCGGTGATATATTTTATCTCCTCTTTATCGTTTTTTGCGTGATAGTACTCCACTGTCTGACCGCCCTGTTTCTGGGTGAACAGTTCCTTTTTGACCCGGTTGTTGTTCTTTTCGATAAGCGAGTTCGCGACCGACAGAATCGGCTTTGTGCTGCGGTAATTTTCGCTCATGATAATGTCGTGGCATCTGAAGCCGTATTGGTTTTCAAAGCATTTGTTGTTCAGCCATCCCTCAAAGTCCACAAGCACGCTCATATTGGCACCGCGCCATTCGTATATGTTCTGATCCGGATCCCCCACCACAAACAGATTCCGGTTGCCCTCGGAAAGGCGGCGTATCAGCTTGAATTCCTTCGCAGTGATGTCCTGGAACTCGTCCACCATGATATAATGCAGGCGGTTTTGCCATTTTCTAAGAATATCGGGGTAAGCCCGAAACAGATATATGGTGAAATTTATCAGGTCGAAGAAGTCAAGTCCATAATACTTCCTCTGCTTTTTTATGTAGCGGAACATGATTTCATCCGTTTTTTTCCCGGAGACCAACGTGGAATAATCGAAGTGCGGGTCGGAGAGATATTCCACATAGGTGATCCGGTTTTTGTAATACCGGATCTGGTCTATCATGAACTTGAAGCTGGCGGTATCCATTTTTATGTCCATCTCATCGTAGACTTCTTCCAGTATCTTCTTCTGGTCGATGTTATCGAGGACAATGAAGTTTTCGGGGTAGAACAGCTTTGAAATGTCCTCCCGCAGGACCCGCGTGCAGAAGGCGTGGAGCGTGGCCACGAACGAGGTGTCAAAGGCCTCGCCCAGCATGGCCTTGATGCGCTTTTTCATTTCATTTGCGGCTTTATTGGTAAAGGTGATACAGAGAATATTCGACGGGGAAATGCCCAGCTCGGATATGATATATGCGTAACGGTGGGTCAGGGCCTTGGTCTTGCCGGCGCCCGCCCCCGCAATGACACGGACATATCCTTCTGTTTCCGTCACCGCTTCTCTCTGTGCGGGATTCAGGCCGTATAAGATATCCGTCACGGAAGCTCACCTCTCTCTCACGGGAATGTAAATATCCTCTGAATAGACACGGCTGGATTCCACATAGCATTCGAACTGGTAGCCGCCGCTGAATTCATAATCGCTCTGCGGAAACCATTCTTTGAAAATGTAATCCCATGTCCTGTGTATCGTGTTCACAAAATCGCTGTGCCTTGCCGGAGGCGTGGAAAACCGGGCATATAAGCCCCCCGGTATCTCAAGGGTATCCGTGCCCCGGAGATTGCCCGCCGCTTCGTCCTTTTTGATTCCCACGTAATAATCCAGCCTGTCCGTTTCAGCGTTCCATATGCATACGCCATAGTCCCAGACCTCACGCCCGCCTGAGAGGATTTTTGAATAGCCTTTCGCGTTGTACTTATTCCAGAAGTTGGGCGTATACGTTTCATCGCTTTTATAGACGATAAGTTCGAAGTCTGCAAGCGTCACAAAGTCCGGTGCGACTGAAAAATCGGCGCACTCGAAGGCAAATTTGTCATACAGTTTCAGGCTGTTTTTCGCAAGCTTGTATTCGGAAGGCAGAATGTGATGCTCCGCTTTGAAGGCTCTGCTGAAATTTTCTTTAGAGTTAAAGCCATATCGAAAGGCCAGTTCCGATAGATAGGCATCGTTTTCCGCTATCTGTTTGGCGATTTCCGAAAGGCGGCGCTTGCGGATATAGTCGGCGGGCGTAATGCCTGTCACATATTTGAACAGGCGCAGAAAATGGTATTGGGAGTAGCCGCAGCTTTTTGCACAGGAGGCTAAGTCTATATCATTCTGCAGATTGTCCTCGATGTAATCGATGGCCTTTTTCATATGTACCAAATAATCCATGTTTCCTCTCGCCACAATCAAATAACGCAGCATTTATGGGTTCTTTCCACTATTTGTTGATTTAACAGTGTGGAAAGAACCTAATTTAGGTTTTACCATAAAAGGGGATGCTGCGATTGATATATTTTGCTATTTTTGCCGGGAACATGCTGTATTGACGTCGGGATGTCGGCCCTCTGGCAGCCTTTCTCAAGGTTCCCGCCCTCTGCATACTTCACCTCGATGGCGATTCCAAGGCCCTCCTCTTCCAGTTCCACCAGATTTCTTCAAAATTCTCAATGCCAATGGGCAGCTTCACTTTGTCGTTCATGCCAATAATCCTTTCGCCGATATGAAATACGCTTATCTGTTCCCATCTGTCCTGACTGTTTTCCCCTACAGCATAGCTCATCCGTCATCCTTTTGGAGCCTTCTGGCTTTAGTTTAACATAGATTCACGACTTTGTCCGCAAATGCGGCATCTTCCTCACGGTGAGTCGTATAAATGACTGTAGCCCTGCTGTTTCTTATATATTTCATCAACTGTTCTGCGTGTTCCTTGTCCAGGGACGCTGTCGGCTCATCGAGGAGAATGATTTTCGCGCTGCCGTTGGAAAAGGCTCTGGCGGCATTGACTCTCTGCTGCTCCCCTCCTGAAAGCTGGGATATGGAAGAGATTTCACGGTCTGAGAAATCAGAGACCCCTGTGGCGTCCTTTATTTTGTCCAGGCTTACTTCAGCAAAACTGCCCATTGAAATATTCTCGTCAACGGTAGTTTCGTAAAGCTGAGAAGCGGCGGGCATATAGGAAAAAAGCCCCTTTTCCCTAAAATATTCCGCATCATATGTGGGGGATTTGCCAAATAGCGTTATGCTGCCGGATGTGGGGACATACATGCCCATAATGCAGCGAAGCAATGTGGATTTTCCGCTGCCGTTCTCACCCATTATCGCAATATGTTCCCCTTCTTTTATGTGCAAATGGATATCCCACAGAATCTTTCTGCCCTCCGCTTCAAAACATAACCTGTCAATGGCCAGGGCGCAGCCATTGTCATGATTTTGAGACTTTTCTTCCCGGGAAAGCTCTTGTTCCCTGGAAAGCCCCTCTTCCCGGGAATGCCCCTCTTCCCGGGAATGCCTCTCTTCCCTTTTCAGGGCGAAAAGCTCCTCAGCATTATCAATCGGTACGGTATTATAGGGGATATAGGCCGCCATCTGCTGCATATTCTGGGTCTGCTTTCCTGATTCTTCAATGATGCTTTTCACGGAAGCCAGATTCCCTCCCGCTATGTTTACGCTGCCTGGCAAAAATCCCAAAACAGGATAAATAAATCCGCTCACCAGTTCGCTTATTACTTTTTGCAGGGAACTATAAAGATTATTCTTTTTTAACTGTTCTGCCTGCACACGGAAAATATCCCTTCTGGTTTGGTCAAAACGGCCTTTTATTATGCTCTCCAGGCTGTTCCGGCTGATAAAATCCGCTTTATACATAAGCTCCTGGATATTTTGATTTTTTCCGGCTTCAAAGCCCTGGAGCTGGGAGGCATATTTTTCGGATATATCCCCCAGCTTTTTGCCTGCAAAAATCGTGATACCGATATGCGCCAAAATGAAAAAGGAAACCGAGAAATGCACACGAATCGACAAAATCAGCAGAACGACTGTTACAATCACACTAATCACAAAACTGATGATCATGACCCATAATGAAAGAGCGGAATCGGTGAATGCGGTAATATTCTGGAGCAGATTTTTATCATCGTATTTCGCTTCTCTTTCACCGTAGGGCAGCGCGAACAGATCCTGATACAAATCCGCTGAACCTCGGTAAATCAGGTTCGCGCACATGACATTTCCATATACATTTATCAGATAATCCAATGTAAGCATCAATAATGTCGCCAAAATCAGCATAAAAATCATCCATGGAGTTACCCCCATGCCACGTTCTATTTCACCGATAATATACTGTATCATAAAGGGCGCAGTCAAAGGGAGCGCAAAGGATACAAAAGAAAATGCCATCAGCAAAGCCGCGAATTTCAGCTTATGATTTTTTAAAATGATGGCTGTGGATTTCAGTCTGTTGAACATCTTCATTGATATTTCCCTCCCGTATCAACGATATTTCGTTTCTGGTCGCCACCTGGCACAGACAGTCATGCCATTTAACCCGTTTTGTACGTGATTTCATCACGATATTTACATATTGAGAATTTTTACAGAACCCTGGGCATTATCATAAGCAAAATCCGTATGTGAGGACATGATAAGTATCTGGGATTTTTCTTTGATCTGTGCAAGGAGCTTTCCGAATATCTCCCCCCTTGCGTCAGGGTCTACTGCGGAGAAGCTTTCATCGGAAATGATAACGTCATACTCTCCGTAAAAGGCTCTGGCCAGGCAGATTCTCTGCTGTTCTCCTGAGGAGAGATTCAGCATGGAAATGGGGGTGTCTATCCCATTTTGCAATTGGGGAATCAGGTCTTTCAATCCCGCCTGCTCCAATGCATCATTGAGCTTCCTTTCATCCGCCTCTTGAAACATTGTGATATTTTCTTTCATTGTGCCTGAAATCAGCTGAGGTTCCTGGCTTAAATATAAAGTTCTGTCCCAAAAGGCTTTTTCCCTGATATTTTTCAGATTTTTACCGTCACAGGTTATATTTCCGCTATAATCCTTTAAAATATCTGCAAAAATCTTCAGCAGAGTGGTCTTGCCGCAGCCTGACGCTCCCTTGATCATCAGACATTCGCCTGATTTCAGGTTGATGTTTATGTTTTCAAAGAGATTCTGTCCATCTTCATAGGCAAAGCTTACATTCTGTGCGGAAACGGAAGTGATTTTTCCCACATCTTCAGATCCGTCAGGGGCTCCGGCCTGTGGGGTCAGCAAATCGTTTATTCTGCTGTCCATTCCCTTAAGCTGCTGATACCCTGAAATACAGGCAGGAATCTGATATAGCGTATTGGTCAAAAAACCCACAGCCGCCAAAAGCACAATGAAATCGCTGATTCCAATGCTGCCCCTGGAAACCCCATATCCCCCGATGATCAGGATGGCACAGGTATTCAAAATCGTGTTCGCCGAGCCTAAAATCCTCTGCATGGTCATGGTGCCTAAAATTTTTGCCTGGTCGATTTTATAGTCTGCAATCTCTTTTTGGTAGGGTTTGATAACCTTTTCCCCGTTGAGGACATAGGCAGCTTCCCGATTTCGTACCAGCTCCGCATTGTGATTATAAATCGCGCCCATGTGAAAATAAAGCTTTCCATTCTGTTCCGGCAGCTTTCTTCCCCTGTAGGCGCTGATTGAGATGGCCGCCAGGGAGATAAGAAGGGTCAGAGCCAAAAGCCAGGGCTCAATCAGAATGACGTATATGCTTGTCAAAATGACAGAAAGGGCAGTTCCTGTCATTTTCAGCAGAAATCCTGAAAGCTGCCCGGAATATGTAAAAACATCATTTCGAAGAATGGGCAGCATTTTTTCGGTATTTTCCTTGTTTTTATAGTTTGAGCCAAGCCAGGTGTCTATGGCCTTTTGCTCCAGCGATTCTATCAGTCTCTGCTTAAGCGTCAGGGTCTTACTGTTCTGGAGACAGAGAAGCAGCGCCGATATCAGCAGGCTCCCCGCAAATACCGCAAATATGCCCCATATTCTGCCGGTATTTTTTGTTAAGACACTGTCCGACAGAAGCCTTATGCACTCCAAATAGACGATGCTCAGGCCGGAACCCAAACAGACGGCAAGTCCCGCCACAAACAAATCGCCGGCAGATTTTTTCAGTATGTTTTTTGATTCGGTGTTCATTTTTGTTCTTCCCTCCTTATTAAGGAAATGCCTCCAAATAACCTACGCAAGCCTGTTGCAAAATTTACAGATTTTATCAGGTTTACTCTAAACAAAATGCGTAGATTATTTTCCGGCAGTTCCTAAGGAATTGTCTACAAATAACTGCTACGAGTTGAAAGCCGTTTTCCTTGTGTTTCAGGGCTTTTTCCTACAGAAGTTGTAGCAGTTATTTTCCGACAGTTCCTAAGTTTATGATTAATTTACCTCAATACCTCTATCTTGCAATCATGCACTTTGGTCTTTCTGTCATAGCTGATGCCCACTGCCAGAATCCTCCCTGTATATTTAGGTGCCTCCCCAATCTTGCCTACAAAACGCAGCGCATAATTCTTATCCTTAATCTGTTGAATCGCCTCCTCTGGTGTGCTGTCTATCTTCAGCTCCAGAATAATCGCATCCGCCCCCCGGCGCTCAGGATAGAAGATGAAATCCACGTATCCCTCACCGGCCTTGTCTTCGCGTTCCACACGATATCTGTCACGAGCGGCAAGATAGACCAGATTCACCACCGCAGACAATTCTATCTCACTATTGTAGGACAAAATCGGAGACTCCGTATCATGAGCAAATTTCAAGATGCTGCACATTGTCCTGGCGTCACCTGTAAGCGTGGCTTTCAACATCCTCTCAGACTCTTTTGCCAGGCTATAGATATATCCAAGACTGTCATTGGTAAGCAACAACTCATCAAATTTATCCATCAATTCCTTATTTGGGACAGAGACTGCCCCATCCTCATAGGTCAGCAGCCCATACACCACCATGGCTGAATATATCTGGTCTTTCGTACACAGTTCCATATCCGTTGCCGCGTATCCCTGAAGCTTGACCCCGATGCGCTCTCCGGAAACCATCATCGCCAAATCATCCCGCACATCCTCTATATTATTGCGGATATAGTAGAAAATCTCGTCATATGGACCCGAACCAGTCCAGTAGTTGCTAATCTGGTTATCTGAAAGGGCACACACCACCGACCGTGGATTGTACATCCTGTCCCCAGCTGCCGTGTGGTAGCCGTCATACCATAAAGCCAGTTCTTCCCGGGCAATCCGTGGCCTTGGTGTCTTCTGCAAATAGATTTCGTAAAGCCGATCGACCTCCCTGTCCAGAAAACCAAAATATTCGCCGAACTTCACTCTGGTCGCCATATCATACTCCACGAACATATTCAGTTCGGAGCCCCCGGAATACTTCGCAATGGGAAGGATTCCCGTCATATAAGCAAGTTCCACATATGCCTGTCCTTTCAACAGGTTGCGCAGAAATTCAAGGTAGCTCCTCCTGTCTTTTTCCGAAATGAACTCTTTATGGAATATCGCATCCCATTCGTCCATCACAAATATGAAGTTCTGCCCTGTCTTATCAAAGACAACCTGGAACATATCCCACAAGTCCATGCCGGAATCCAGGTTGATATCTGAATATTCCTCTGCCAGATCCCGCTTAAGCCCATCGGAAATGCGCCTGATATATGCGCTGTAATTATCGCAGTCCTGCGGCATACGGCTAAAGTCGATATATACCACACAGTGCTGGTTCAGATGTGTCCTATAGCCACTGGAAGAAGCAATCTTCATGGCCTCAAACATGAGGCCCGCATCCACAGCTTTTCCAAAGAAAGCGCCGACCATGCTGGCCATTACGCTTTTGCCGAACCGCCGGGGCCTTGTAATACAGACAAACCGTTTCTCGACTTCAAGAAGCGGAATCAGTTCATCGATAAGGGCAGTTTTATCGACAAAGTAAGCGTCATTCACGACTAGGCGATATGATTCAAACGGAATCCTACTATTCAAAAATATTCCCATGACCCACCATTCTCTTCCTACAGTCTATATTATTTCTATTATAACAAAATCGTCGACAAAATGCTATAGCATCACCCAAAAATGCAAGCACATAGGGCAACGCCAAACAGCCCCGTCCCGGACACTATCTCCATCGGGAAGGCCACAGGATACCCTGGGATATATATGGTTTCCCTGAACTTAAATGTATTCCAAAGGCAATGCAACCAGGTTATCTCTTAAGTACATCTTCCTATCGTACAGGCAGATAATTGTCCCCATTCCCCGCTTCTTATCAGGGACACCGTCAAGGACATCAAATTCTGATGCCATATCCGCTTTAGGGGATGCAGACATCTTAATCTCAATAGGATACAAAATGCCGTCTTCCTGAAAGATAAGGTCAATCTCGCCGTCCACCTCTACTTCTTCTCCGTTCTCCCTCTTCTTTTTCCTGTCTTTTCCGTTATAGTAGAAGACATTGAAGTCATACTCCAGGCCCTCATTAGCATAAGATTTCAATATTTCATTGATGGCGAAAGTCTCAAACATCGCTCCCGCCATAGCGCCGTTTTTCAGAGTATCCGGCGTCAGCCATCTTGTGAGATAGCAGCACAGACCCGTATCCCTGAAATACAGCTTAGGCGTCTTTATCGCGCGGCCTAAGGCACTTGAAGTATAAGGCTTGAGAATATAGATGATTCCGCTCTTTTCAAGAATAGATATCCATTCCTTGACCGTAACTTCCGATACTCCCACCTCAGAGGAAATATTGGCGTAATTGACCACCTGGCCGGTACGCGCTGCCACACAGGTCAGGAATTTTACGAAAGCCAGATGGTTTTTCGCTTTCAGAAGCTTATTTACATCCCGCTCCAGATAGGTCTTCACATAAGACTGATAGAAATCTACCCACTCCCTCCCAGGATTGGAATACAGTTCCGGATAGCTGCCACGGTGTATCGTCTCCCACAGATGGCTGCGATAATCTTTGAGGGTTCCCTCGCGTTCTTTGATATATTCCTGTGTCGGCACAAAATGCTTCTTGAAAGGAATATCATAAATTTCACGCAGAGAGAGCCCTTCCAGTTCCACGACAGATATCCTTCCCGCAAGAGACTCGCTCACTCCCTCCATCAGATGGAGCTTCTGCGAGCCGGTCAGATAGAAATTGCCATAACTGTCCGTGTTATCCAGCACAATCTTAAGTTTATTAAATATGGAAGGGCACTTCTGAATCTCGTCAATCATCAGGGGACTGGGATTGTTCAATAGAAATAGCTTCATGTCTTCTTCCGCCTGCGCTAACAGCAGGTCGTCATCGAACGTAACCTGATTTACATGATTGTTAACTTCCGCTGATTTTACACCTTAAAAAGCTCGATTTGTGCAGCCTGCACA
>OFFF01001889.1_pt1 | contig 12620 bp, 9 predicted proteins | sample 1521301 | NCBI WGS metagenome assembly OFFF01 (sample SAMEA3504101, study PRJEB24116) | mouse gut metagenome | biome: mouse gut; feature: mouse-associated habitat; material: faeces | place: Denmark | collected 2011
GACCCCATCCCTATGTGGGTGGCGGACATGAACTTTCCCACCGTCCCCACCGTGGCGGAAGCCATCATCCGCCGGGCCCAGCACCCCGCCTTCGGCTATTTCACCCCCGCCGACGAGTACTACGACGCCATCATCCGGTGGCAGGAGGGGCGGAACCAGGTCAAGGGGCTGGCAAAGGACTGCATCGGCTATGAAAACGGCCTGCTGGGCGGCCTGGTCAGCGCCATGAGGGCCATCGCTTCCCAGGGGGACGGCGTGCTGGTCCACTCGCCCACCTATATCGGCTTTACCAGCGTGCTGAAGCGCAACGGATACAACATTGTCTCCAGCCCCCTGGTCCAGGACGGCCAGGGGGTGTGGCGGATGGACTACGTGGACATGGAGGAAAAGCTCAAGGAGCACCGCATCCACGCCGCCATATTCTGCTCCCCCCACAACCCCTGCGGCCGGGTGTGGGAGCGCTGGGAGCTGGAGCGGGCCATGGAGCTCTATCAGAAATACGACGTATTTGTCATCTCCGACGAGATATGGTCCGACATCATCCGCCCGGGATACCGCCACATCCCCACCCAGAGCGTCTCCCAGGATGCCAGGGAGCGCACCGTGGCCCTGTACGCCCCCTCCAAAACCTTCAATCTGGCGGGGCTGATCGGAGGCTACCACATCATTTACAACCAGTGGCTCCGGGACCGGGTGGACCGGGAGGGGGCGCTGAGCCACTACAACGACATGAACGTCCTGTCCATGCACGGGCTGATCGGGGCCTACCAGCCCGAGGGGCATCAGTGGGTGGATGAGCTGTGCCAGACCATCGCGGGCAATGTGGACTTTGCCGTGGACCACATCAACACCCACTACCAGGGCCTGTCGGTGTTCAAGCCGGAGGGCACCTACATGCTCTTTGTGGACTGCTCCGGCTGGTGCCAGGCCCGGGGGCAGGCCATCGGCCAGGTGCTCCAGGCGGGCTGGGACGTGGGCGTGGCCTGGCAGGACGGCCGGCCTTTCCACGGGCCCTGCCACATCCGCATGAATCTGGCCCTGCCGTTGGCCAGGGTCCAGGAGGCCTTTGAAAGGCTGGACAAGCACGTCTTCCAGGGGTGAATTTGGGGCGAAAACATTTGTCTTTGTCCGGAAGTACAGAAATCAGAAGAAAACAGAGCGCAATTTTGTGCGGAAATGACACGGGAAAATGGGCTGAATTGGGAAATTTCAGTTGACAAAACGCCGGATTTTGTTAAAATAAAATACATGGCCCAAAGGCGGCCGCCTTTTCTGTTCCGCGTTCAGCGCGCGGAACAGAAAACCGCTCCGCGCCGCCGGCGGTCCAAAGGTATTTTTTAGGAGGTATAAAATGAAAAAGAGGATCAGTATGCTGTTGGCCTGCGCCATGATGCTCGCCCTGGCGAGCTGCGGCGGCAATGGCGGCAACGGCGGCAATACCAGCAACCCCGGCAGCCAGAGCAACGCCGGCGGCAATACCAGCGCCAGCCAGCCCGACGGCAGCACCGGCGGCAGCGGCGCCGCTGAGTACCACATCGGCATCATCACCGGCTCCGTCTCCCAGTCCGAGGACGACCGCCGGGGTGCCGAGGCCTTCCAGGCCAAGTACGGCGAGGATATGGTCAAGCTGGACATCTACCCCGACAACTTCACCGAGGAGCTGGAGACCACCATTCAGAAGATCGTCAACATGGCTGACGACCCCCTGATGAAGGCCATCATCGTCAACCAGGCCGTCCCCGGCACCACCGAGGCCTTCCGCAAGGTGAAGGAGATGCGCTCCGATATCATCTGCATCGCCGGCGAGGGCCACGAGGACCTGCCTGAGATCGGCTCCGCCGCCGACCTGGTCTGCAACAACGACTTCGTCTCCCGCGGCTACCTGATCATCCGCACCGCCCACGAGCTGGGCGCCAAAACCTTCGTCCACATCTCCTTCCCCCGGCACATGGCCTATGAAACCATGAGCCGCCGCGTGGCCGTCATGCAGGAGGCCTGCAAGGAGTTCGGCATGGAGTTCGTGCTGGAGACCGCTCCCGACCCCACCTCTGACGTGGGCATCCCCGGCGCCCAGGCCTATATCCTGGAGAACGTCCCCGCCTGGGTCGACAAGTACGGCGAGGATGCCGCCTACTTCTGCACCAACGACGCCCACACCGAGCCCCTGCTGAAGCAGCTGGTGGAGTACGGCGGCTACTTCATCGAGGCCGACCTGCCCTCCCCCCTGATGGGCTACCCCGGCGCCCTGGGCCTGGACCTGACCCAGGAAGCCGGCGACTTTGAGAAGATCCTGGCCAAGGTGGAGTCCGCCCTGGTGGACGCCGGCCGGGCCGACCACTTCGGCACCTGGGCCTACTCCTATGGCTACACCCTGTCCGCCGGCCTGGCTGAGCACGCCAAGAACGTCATCGATAGCCAGGGCGAGCTGGAGGTCACCGATATGGACGCCGTGGCCGAGGCCCTGAACGTCTACTCCCCCAAGGCCCAGTGGAACGGCGCCGGCTACACCAACGCCACCACCGGCGTGAAGTCCGAGAACGTCTTCCTGATCTATCAGGACACCTATATCATGGGCAATCCCGGCCACTTCATGGGCAACGCCGACGTGGAGATTCCCGAGAAGTACTACACCGTCAGCTAAGCAGACAATACGCGATCCAATGGGGAGGAGGCCTGTCCTCCTCCCCAGTTTCATGACTCAATGTGTACAAGTGTATGGATAGGTAGGGTAGACGTATGACAAATAATGGGACCCCCTTGCTTCAGATGCAAAATATAAAGAAGGACTTCTTTGGCAACCAGGTGCTCACCGACATCAACTTTACTCTGGGCGCGGGAGAGGTCCTGGGCCTGTGCGGCGAAAACGGCGCGGGCAAGAGCACACTGATGAAAATCCTCTTCGGCATGGACGTCATCCGGGAGACCGGCGGCTACGGCGGCAATGTGCTGATCAACGGCGGGAAGGTGGAGTTCAACACCCCCTTCGACGCGCTGAACGCGGGCATCGGCATGGTGCATCAGGAATTTTCCCTGATTCCCGGCTTCACCGCGACAGAAAACATCCTCCTGAATCGGGAGCCACAAAAGAAGAGTATAGCTTCAGAGGTGTTTGGCGACCGGCTGAACACTCTGGATTATAAGGAGATGGACCGCCGCTCCGAGGCGGCCATCCAGAAGATGGGCGTGGAGATCGACGCCAAAATGACCATCAGCCATATGCCGGTGGGCCACAAGCAGTTCACCGAGATCGCCCGGGAGCTGAGCAAGGAGCAGCTGAAGCTGCTGATCCTGGACGAGCCCACCGCCGTCCTCACCGAGAAGGAGGCCGAGGCCCTGCTGGACTCCATCCGGGGCATGGCGGCCCAGGGCATCTCCGTCATCTTCATCACCCACCGCCTCCACGAGATTCTGGCGGTGTGCGACAAGGTGGTGGTCATGCGGGACGGCCATGTGGTCCGGGACGTGCCCGCCAAGGAGACGAGCGTGGAGGACATCACCCGCTGGATGGTGGGCCGGGATGTGCAGCAGGGTGCTTCCGCCCAGTTGGAAGCCCGGGAGGAGGGCTCCAGCGCCCGCACCATCATGTCCATCCGGAACCTGTGGGTGGACATGCCCGGCGAGACGGTGCGCAACGTCAGCCTGGACATCAGAGAGGGGGAAATCCTGGGCATCGGCGGCCTGGCCGGCCAGGGCAAGCTGGGCATCCCCAACGGCGTCATGGGCCTGTATGAAGCCGGCGGCACTGTGGAGTTCGACGGCCGGGAGATTCCGCTGAACAGCCCCCGGAAGTGCCTGGACGCTTCGCTGGCCTTCGTGTCGGAGGACCGGCGGGAGGTGGGCCTGCTGCTGGACGAGAGCCTGGAGTGGAATGTGGCCTTCCCCGCCATGCAGATCCAGGACAAGTTCTTGAAAAAGCTGCTGGGCGGCGCGGTCAAGTGGCGGGATGAGGGCGCCATCCGGGAAGTGACCGACATGTATATCCAGGAGCTGCAAATCAAGTGCACCAGCTCCAAGCAGAAGGCCAAGGAGCTGTCGGGCGGCAACCAGCAGAAGGTGTGCCTGGCCAAGGCTTTTGCCCTGGAGCCCAAGTTCCTCTTTGTGTCGGAGCCCACCCGGGGCATCGACGTGGGCGCCAAGGCCCTGGTGCTGGAGTCGCTGCGGCAGTTCAACCGGGACAGCGGCGTCACAGTGGTGATGATCTCCTCTGAGCTGGAGGAGCTGCGGCAGACCTGTGACCGCATTGCCATCGTCTCCGGCGGCCGGGTGGCGGGCATCCTGCCCGCGTCCGCCTCCTCGGAGGAGTTCGGCCTGCTGATGGTCAGCCAGGTTATATAAGGAGGTGGGGCGTAATGAGTGAGAAAAAAGATCATAATCTGAACAGTCCGTCCAAATTCAACGACGAAATGAAAACCATTATGCGTGACCGCCGGCCTACAGAGCTTGAAAGGGCGCAAATGTCCCCCCTTCGGGCCATGATAGCGGACTACGGCGTGCCCCGGATGATTATTACCGGCTTCCTGCTGCTGCTGTTTATCATGACGCCCTTTGTGGGGGTCAACCTCCCCATGCAGATCACCAACATTATCAACCGTTTCAGCTGGAACGCGGTGCTGGTGCTGGCCATGGTGCCTATGATCCACTCGGGCTGCGGCCTGAACTTCGGCCTGCCCCTGGGGGTCATCGCCGGCCTGTTGGGGGGCACCATGTCCATTCAGTTCGGCTTTGAGCGCTTCGGCGTTACGGTGAGCTTCTTAATGGCTATGGTCATCGCCACCCCCTTCGCCGTGCTGTTTGGCCTGGGCTACGGCTGGCTGCTGAACAAAATCAAGGGCGGCGAGATGATGATCGCCACCTATGTGGGCCTGTCCATTGTCTCCTTTATGTGCATGATGTGGCTGCTGCTGCCCTATAACAGCCCCACTATGGTGTACGGCCTGTCGGCCAACGGCCTGCGGCCCACCATCTCCCTGGACGGCTTCTACAACCAGGCGCTGGCCAAGCTCCTGGAGATTGATTTCGCGAAAATCGCCCAGGCGCTGCACATCAGCCTGGGCCCACTGGAGTATATCAAAATTCCCACCGGCTCGCTGTTGGTGTTTGCCCTGCTGGCCCTGGCCATGTGGGCTTTCCTGCACACCAAGACGGGCACCGCCATGACGGCTGTGGGCTCCAACCCCAACTTTGCCCGGGCCGCCGGCATCAACGTGGACCGCATCCGGACATTGTCCGTGGTCATGTCCACCTGGCTGGGCGCTGTGGGCATCCTGATGTATCAGCAGGGCTTCGGCTTTATCCAGCTCTACACCGGCCCCAACAACCTGACCCTGCCCACCGTGTCCGCCATCCTCATCGGCGGCGCGCTGGTGAACAAGGCCACCATCGGCAACGTGATCATCGGCACGATTTTGTTCCAGGGCATGGTGACCATGACCCCCACGGTCATGAACGCCATGGTCCACATGGACATGAGCGAGGTCATCCGGAGCATCGTCTCCAACGGCATGATCCTCTACGCCCTGACCAGAAAGCAGGAGGGAACGAAATGAGTAAGAATAAAAATATCCCTCTGAACAAACGGGCTGCGGAGCTGGCCCGCAACAACGCCGTGCCCGTCATGTTCATCATCATCTGCGCCATCTTTATCCCCATGGCGGGCTTTACGCCCAGCTATCTGCTCAACGAGATCATCACCCGCATGGGCCGGAACCTGTTCCTGGTGCTCTGCCTGCTCTTCCCCATTATGGCGGGCATGGGCATGAACTTCGCCATGACCCTGGGCGCGATGGGCGCTGAGCTGGCCATCATCCTGGTGGCGGACTGGCAGATCTGGGGCATCCCCGGCGTGGTGCTGGCCATGATTCTGTCCATCCCCTTCTCGGCGGTGCTGGGCCTGGTGTGCGGCGCCATCCTGAACATGGCCAAAGGCCGGGAGATGATCACCGGCTATATCCTGAACTTCTTCATGGGCAACGGCATCTACCAGATGATCGTCCTGTATATCATGGGCTCCATCATCCCCATCGCCCACGCCAGCATCATGCTCCCCCGGGGCTACGGCATCCGGAACACGGTGAGCTTGCTGCAAATGCGCCAGTGCCTGGACGACCTGCTGGCCATCCGCATCAAGGGCGTGAAAATCCCCGTGCTCACCTTTATCCTGGTTGGGATTTTCTGCCTGTTCATTGTCTGGTTCCGGCGCACCAAGCTGGGCCAGGACATGCGGGCTGTGGGCCAGGACATGGAGGTGGCCCGGGCCGCCGGCATCAAGGTGGACCGCACCCGGCTGCTGTCCATCATGCTGTCCACGGTCTTCGCCGGCATCGGCATGGTGATCTACCTGCAAAACATGGGCAACCTGCCCACCTACACCGGCCACACCCAAATCGGCATGTTCTGCATCGCGGCCCTGCTCATCGGCGGCGCTTCGGTGGAGAGGGCATCCATCGGCAACGCCTTCCTGGGCGTGATCCTGTTCCACCTGATGTTCATTGTGGCCCCCAACGCCGGCGGCTATATCACCGGCGACTCCATGGTGGGCGAGTACTTCCGGGTGTTCATGTCCTACGGCATCATCACCATCGCCCTGATCATGTATGAAGCGAAAAAGCGGATGAACAAGAGCAAGGCGGGCCAGGAGCTGGCCCAGGCCCAGCGGGAAGAGGGGGGCGCGAGATGAAGACAAAACGCAGAATTCTGTTCTCCCTGCTGGCGGTGCTGATTCTGGCGGCCATTGCCGCCTGCATGATGGTCATTGGTCGGGGCCACACCGTCTATCTGGACAACAAGACCGTGGAGGACTACCAGGGCCAGGAATACAAGGCCTATGAGCGCATCGTCGTCACCGTCGGCGGCGGGAAGCCCAGCAAGCTGGGCAAGCGGGAGCGCGGCGAAGCCATCTGGATCGGCCAGAACTTTAAAATGACGCTGGAGATTACCGAGAAGAAGGGCGACGATCCGGTGGTCAAGGAGGTCAGCGTCAAGCTGCCCTACAGCGTGGACGGCATCGTAATCAACCTGCCCGCCCTGCTGGCCGGCCTGCCGGAGGAGGCCTGGTACTCCGAATTTGTGCCCGCCGTGCCCGACGCGCCGGTGGAGGAGGACCCCACCCTGGACGACGGCTTCGGCCTGGATGGCGGCATGGGCCTGGAGGGCGACCCGGCCGCCGGAGGTATCTAACTTCCTCTGAGAAAAAGCTGAAACCCGCTGAAAAGTGCTTCTTTTCAGCGGGTTTTTCTGTCGGGGGAAAACCAGGGAGCGGACCGAAGCCCGCTCCCTTTGCGCCTGTGCGTTTGGCTCCCTCCCTGAGGGAGCTGTCAGCCGTCAGGCTGACTGAGGGAGTACTCCCTCCGGCCCTTCGGGCCGCCCCCCTCTGAGAGGGAGGCTTATGCGGCTCTTAGCCCAACAGCTGGAGCACGCCCTGGGGGACCTGGTTGGCCTGGGCCAGCATGGCCTGGGCGGACTGAACCAGGATGTTGTTCTTCACGTAGCTCATCATTTCCTCAGCCACGTCGGTGTCGCGGATGGTGGACTCAGCGTCCTGGATGTTCTCAGCCATCACGGACAGGTTGTTGGCGGTGTGGTCCAGACGGTTCTGGTAAGCTCCCAGGTCGCCGCGGACAGAGGACACGTAGTTGATAGCGGCCTTAACAGTGTCAATAGCGGCGGCGGCATCCTCGGGGGTGCTGATGCTCAGGCCGTCCACGCCCAGGGCGGTGGTCTTCATGCTGCCGATCTTCACGCCCAGCTGGTTGTAGCTGTCGGAAGTGTCGCCAATCTGGAGGTTCAGGGCCTTGCCGCCCTCAACGCTCTCTGCGGCAGCCAGATTCTTCTTGGCCTCGTCCACCTTGGCGGTAGCAGCCTTGATGTTCTCCTCCTGTGTGGCGTTGGCGGCGTCCTGAGCCTTCTTGGTAGCCCCGGGGTCCACGGTGGAAACACCGATATAGCCCGCGAACTTGTCCAGAGTGGACATGTCGGTGGTTTCCTTGACCTCCTGCTTCTGTTTCAGGCCGATCTGGTCCAGCTTAGCACCGGCGCCGACCTCGTGGGAGACGGTGAAGGTCGCGTTGTCCTTAGCAGCCTCGGTCAGGCGGCTGAGGGCGAGATCACGGGAAGTCTGGCTGCCGTTATCAGCGGCAGTTTTCAGCTCAGAGGCCTTGAGATCGGTCAGGTCAACCACATTGGCCTCGCCCTTGAACTTGCTGTCCGCGCCCACGGCGAAGGTGTAGGTGGTGTCGCCCAGCTTGACCTTCATGCCGTCGGTGATGTCCAGCTTGGTAAAGTCCAGGGTGGTGCTGGCCAGCAGGTCAGACTTGGCGGGCACGCCGGGGATAACGACCTCGGTACCGGCGTTGATATAGCCGTTGCCAATGCCGATGGTGTAAGCGTCCTCGCCCTTGGCTTCCTCGATATCGCCATTAAGAGCCGGGTCGGTGTTGCCAGTACCAACAGTAGTGCCGGTTCCTGCTGCTACTGTAACGCCAGTGATGGAGTTGCCGCTTCCGGCCGCACCCTTGGTTTTGTCGGTGAAAATAAGGTCATTGGCACCAGCGGCTACATCCGAAGTAATGGTGAAGTAATCCTTCAGCTTTACTGTCTCCCCAGCGGCGTTAGTGGCGGTGGCGTTGGCAAGGGCGGTAGCCACATCGTCGGCATCAGCATTGTAAGCCAGACCCGTTGTCTTAAAGGTCAGGGACTCGCCACCGATCTTGGCAGTAACAGAGAAAACCGTATCGTTGCCATCTGTACTACCAGTACCGAGGGCACCCTTAGTCAGCGATGCCGTGAAGGTGCCAGCGGTGGCCTTTACGGTGGCGTTGGCAAGCGGAGTCGCGTACGTTGCTTCCGCCTTGGTATCATAGTACTTGTTCAGAGAAGCAGTGGGGGTTGCGTTCTGATCGTTGAACTCAAAAATCACATTGTCGTCTTTGACGCTGGCATTCCAGGCGTAGGTGCCATCGTTAAACACGTTCTTGTCGGTGACGCCAGTCAAAGCGGCGGCAGCGCTGCCAACGCCGTTACCAGTAGTATTGTTCTGGATCTTATAGGCAATGGCCGCGGCCAGATCCTTGCTGTCCAGCTTGGTGCCCGCCTTGATGTCAGCGGCATCCACGCCTTTCTCATTTACGAGATATCGCTGCATGTCCTGTTCGGTGAGGATGAAATTGCCGCCACCGATAGTCAGCTTCAAGCCATCCGCATCAAAATCAACGCCATTCGCGTTAGCAGTGCCGTTAGTACCCATGGTATAGCTGGTACCGTTCATGCTGACCTGGAAGCTGGGCTCCTGGAGTTTGACGGGCTCAGTCTCCAGAATGGTGTTATTGCCCACATCAGTAGGTGCACCAGCGCCGCCGTTGGAAACCAGAGGCAGCATCATACCCTTGATATCTTCCGCCTTCAAATCCTTCTGCACAGGGGTGACGGTAACAGGCTCCTTAGCCTTGTCCAGGGCAGCCTGAGCAGCGTCCAGGGCTTTCTGGGCGTTGTTGACACCACGAACCTTGGCATCGGCGTCCCAAGTGCCGTCCAGCAGCTTGATGCCGTTGAAGTTGGCGGACTCAGCGATGCGGTTGATTTCCTCGTTGAGCTGGTTGACCTCCTTCTGGAGGGCCTCGCGGTCCACCTCGTTGTCATAGGTGCCGTTGGCGGACTGGGTAGCCAGATAGTCCATGCGGTTAAGCATGTCCTGGATTTCCTGCATAGCGCCCTCGGCGGTCTTCACCAGGGAGATGCCGTCCTTAACGTTCTTGGAAGCGGCGTTCAGGCCGGTGATCTGGGCGCGCATTTTCTCAGAAATGGCCAGGCCAGCGGCGTCGTCGCCGGCGCGGTTGATCTTGTAGCCGGAGGAAAGCTTCTCCAGGTTGCCGGACAGGGCCTTATTGTTCAGGTTGTAGTTGCGGTAGGCATTCATCGCCATGATATTGTGCTGAATCCTCATTTTATAATCGTCCTTTCAATAAAATGATGTTGTTGTGCGCGGTTCCGGCGCGGCGGGACATCCCTGTCCCATCGCTGGGCTTAGTACCGGCCAAAGCCCCGCTGTGCGCACGGCGGGGGGATTTTTCCGGTACGGGGGCAATATCTCAACCGGCTCGTCAGCCGTTTGAAACCTCGGTGGCGCGCTCTGTTTTGTCCGGGAACATGTGGTTGAGCTGGCGGCGCAGGGCCAGGACGTTGCTGTCCTGGCTGTCCATCTGGCTGAGCAGGGTCCGCATAGCGGCCAGGGCCTGGACCTTGCTCAGGTCCCAGACCAGCTCTTTCCGGTGCCAGCGGGGGCCCTCGAAGACGCAGCCGGGGCGCTGTCCGCCGTTGCGCTCCAGGACCTTGCCCCGCACGACCGGGATTTCCCTGGGGGCCTGGATGACAAGCTTGCAGCGGTCCCCGGCGATGCCGTTCAGCTGGACCACGACGTCCTCGCCGATGGTCAAATACTCTCCCTGGTTCAGATTCAAACAGAGCATGATAGTCAACTCCTTTTCGATTTGGCGGCCTGGTTTCCTTCCTCCCGCGTGTTTCGGTAGAGATTTTAGGAAAGTGTACTTTTTTAGAACGGAAATTTTTCTAAAAAAATTTCGGAAAAAGTCTTAACTTTCCACCGGGTTGTGCCGATTGAGAAACTGTGGGCAAAAGGGCTTCACATTCTAAAAAAGTACACTTTTTTAGAGTGGGAGCCGTTTTATTTTAGTGGTATTTTCGAACTGTAGGGCTTTGTAGTAGAAGGTGGACGCCGGCATGGCGCAGGCGTCGGCGGCCTGATTGAGGGTGAGCTTTTTGCCGCGCCACGCCTGGTGCACCTGGAAGAAGTTGTCAGGCAGAGGCATGGGGGGCCGTCCGAACTTGACGCCCCTGGCCTTAGCCGCGGCGATGCCCTCGGCCTGCCGCTGGCGGATGTTGGCCCGCTCGTTCTCCGCCACGAATGACAGCACCTGCAGGACGATGTCGCTGAGGAATGTCCCCATCAGGTCCTTGCCCCGGCGGGTGTCCAGGAGCGGCATGTCCAAGACCACGATGTCGACGCCCTTTTCTTTGGTCAGGATGCGCCATTGCTCCAGAATCTCGCCATAATCCCGTCCCAGCCTGTCGATGCTCTTGATGTAAAGCAGGTCGTCCGGCTTCAACCTCTTCACCAGCTTCTTGTACTGTGGCCGCTCAAAGTCCTTGCCGGACTGCTTGTCCAGAAAGACGTTCTTCTCCGGGATGGACAGCTCCCGCATGGCGATTAGCTGCCGGTCCTCGTTCTGATCGCGGGTACTCACCCGGATGTAGCCGTATGTATTGGGAATGGTTATCGTACCTCCCTCCGGCGCTGCCAGACAATATCATATCCCAGCGCGTCAGCCAGTTCCACGGCCTCCCGGTAGCGCAGGGAATCCCGGCGCAGCTTGCCGGACAGATTGGGGACGCTGGCGCTCCATCCGTACTGGTCGGCCAGCTTCTCTACAAGGTCGGCCATGGTCATGCCCTCCCGGACAATGTACGATTTGATTTGGTTTCTGGTGTCCATGTTTATCCTCCTTCAAATTGAAATGTTTTGGTGTTCGCCTGTCAGCGTATCCCATTCCTGCAACAGCGGATATGGTATGCTGGCGGGTGCGATTGATTGATGTGCGTTCATCCGACAGAGCCGCCGCCCGTGAAGCCCTGTCCACGGGGACGCACTTTGCATTTCACGGTTTGGCGTGACTTCATGCTGAACCGTGAAAACCCAAACGGGACGGCGTACTGTGTTCGCCGTTGGGCGCGTTGTTGTTTCGTATGGATTGCAGTACAAAAAGTTTCGTTTGTTCGCTGTTTTCACATGGATTGAAAGCAAACCTTGATTTTAAGGCTGATTCTTCTGCCGTTCTCCCCGAAAGCTGTTCCTGCCCCCATTTGCGGCGGCGTGCGGTCCCCTCTGGTGCGCTCGTGCCTTGCGGCAGTCGCGGCGCACTTCGCCGGGGGACATATCCCATTCGGACGGTCATGCACTTGTCAATGTTCACGTCTCTACCAGACACTTAAAATTATAGCGGTTTTATGCCCCTTTTCCCGTATATCCAAGAGGTAGGAAATCGGCCCCGAAACGGACAAATTTCCGCGCTCTTGGAAATGCCGTCTTTCTTCGACAGAACATTACTGGAAACTGTTGTAAAATGACGAAAGAGACGGTATAATTGCAGAGGAGGGAATGATATGGATGACGCTAAGCAGAGCATGCACGAGCGTTTTTGGGAATTGCGGAAGGATTGGAAGCTGACGCTGGAACAGCTTGAGAAGCAGACCGGCATTTCAAAATCCGCGCTGGGCAGCTATGAAGCAGAAGGCACAAAAGACATCAGCCACTGGGCTGTTGTCAGACTGGCGGAGTTCTATGGTGTGACTACGGACTACCTGCTGGGCTTGTCAGTTATGAAAAATCACCCAAACGCAGATTTGAATGATCTGCGTTTGAGTGATGAAATGATCGAGCTATTAAAAAGCGGCAGGATTAACAACCGGCTGCTCTGTGAGCTTGCCGTCCATGGAGACTTCCGACGTTTTATACTTGACCTGGAAATATATGTTGACCGGATTGCCAGTATGCACATCCGTAATAACAACACCGCTCTCAAAACCGAGCGCAAAGTATTGATGGAACGTGC
>OFFF01001893.1_pt1 | contig 12611 bp, 9 predicted proteins | sample 1521301 | NCBI WGS metagenome assembly OFFF01 (sample SAMEA3504101, study PRJEB24116) | mouse gut metagenome | biome: mouse gut; feature: mouse-associated habitat; material: faeces | place: Denmark | collected 2011
ACTTCAACGAAGTGCTCCGCGAACCTGGCGAGGCTCCTGAATATGCCGAACCGTGGATATGCGAGAAGATTGTGAGAATGCATCTTGAATCTCCATCCATGCTGTGCATACTTCCTTTACAGGACTGGCTGTCGACCGACGGACTGGTGCGCCGTCAAGATCCTCGCGAGGAGCTCATAAATATCCCGGCAAATCCACGACATTACTGGCGATACCGCATGCATCTCACTCTCGAACAACTCAACGCCGAGAAAGAGTTAAACAACCGTATCCGTGACATGATCCATTCTTCAGGAAGATAACAACTCCAATAGCAGCTAAAAAGACAAGAGAACCATAGCGCACATAAGATATCGCGCTATGGTTCTCCTGTTTTTAATCACTTACCGGTCAATAGTTCTGCTGTAATGACGGATTGAGCGAAATAACATTCTGGGGGAATGGGAAGATCCACATATCTGATTCAGGCGAAAGTGTAAAAGTCTTATCGCCCACAGTACGCGTAAGTGTCTCTTTGAAATCATCCATGCGGTTCCAACGCTTGCGTGTTACAAAGTTGAAGTAAGTATAGATATTCTCTCCGTGCGAGGTCTGTTTCAGATGTCTGACAGCCTCTTCACGAGAAGTCACAGTCCCCTTGAGCGACACATACTTCTCCGGTATTATACGGTTGATGCGTATCATGTCGAGCTGCTCCATGGCATTGTCGATATTACCTTTCAGAAGTTCGCACTCCGCAAGTATCAGACGCATCTGAGAGGTCTTGAGTCCGAATGTATTCCATTTTGAATCATTATCATAGGAGAAATTTATATCCATCCCGAAATATGCTTCTCCGAGCTTACGCCCCGGTATCAGCATATCACCGCTGAAAAGTCGGTCACGACAGATGTGACCGTCTTCAAAACGAGCCCATGCCTCATCCGAAATACCCATCTGCCCCAGAATATCACGAGTGACAAAAATATCCTCCTCGCAATCCATAAACGGACGATGTATAGCCTGATTCACAAAACTTGGCATAACCGGGCTCGGGGTGTCCCTCACATAATCATTGTAATTGCTGATAGTTGACTTAAGAGCGAGAGAGGCATTGGCGGCATCAGCAGCATCATCATAACGCTGCATTGACATCAGTGCCATAGCCTTTACCGCATAGGCGAAAGGAAGCCCCACTCTCATCTGATTGACAGGCTCCTCAGTGAGACCTCCCAGGCTGATAGCCTCATAAATATCGGTAAGGATATTGGTATATACCTGCTCAAGAGTAAGCTGAGGTATGGTCGCCAAAAGATCCTGGGTCTCTTTGAGATAAGGTATTGCCATAGTGGTGGATGCATAGGCAGGATCATAAGCCTTGGCAAACTTCTGTACCACCAGATAATGAAAATATGCCCGCAACACAAGAGCCTCACATTTGACCTGTTGACGCAAGGCATCGTCACCATCGGCTTTATCTATATTGAGCAGTACTGGATTAGCTATCTTGCCTATCACCTCATAGAACTTGGTGTAGTGAGCGTCGCTGGCTGTCAGATCCAACTGCTCCTTGGCATGGGCTGACTCATCCCATGTGGTGAATATCTTGGTAAGAGTCATATTGGGACGGTTGATCACCGTAGGTATCATCTCCTGTGGGTAAAGGTCTCCGCATAGGAGCTGTTGCTGAGTGGCCTTTATACCCTGAAATTCGTAATTGAGAAGCATCTCAAGATCAGTGACGCTTTGCAGAAGATTGGACCCCTTGGGCTTGATGTCGGTAAAATCGGAACATGAGGTCAGCCCGAGTGTACCGATGAAGAGAGAATATATAATCTTTTTCATATGTAATATAGCCTGTATTTTTAAAGGTTGATATTAAGACCGAACACGTAGGACGTACGGTTACGCACACCGAGTGTCTCCGGGTCCACACCGATATTATTGCGTGTCCACAGTGCGCCCGGATTGTCGACCTGGAATCGGAGAGCAAGATGATTGACACCGAGACGGCGCACTAACGAAACCGGGAAATCATAACCCAACACCACATTACGTATCTTGATGAAATCGGCGTGATGCACTGATATATCAGAATCAGCCGCCTCGCTTGCGGGACTCTCAGCAGCATATTGTCCGAAGCCGGGATGAGAGGTAGGGTTCTCCGGAGTCCAGGCATCAAGGAAATAGGACCTTACCGGCGCATAGCCCATCAGGAGTGAATAGGTCTGTTCATACTCAGGAAGAGCCCTCATCATATGTCCTCCGCAATAAGTCATAAGCACGTTAAGACTCAGACCGTTCCATCGCAATGAGTTGTTGAGACCTATGATGGTCTTAGGATCGGTCTGACCGGAGAATTCAAGCACATCAGTTGAACGGCTGCTGACACTGCGCTGGGCCTCGCCATTCTCATCATACCACATTGTGTAGCCCTCCTGCCCTTCCTGGTCACTGATACCGGCAAACCTATATGACCAAAGAGCATTCACCGGATACCCTTCACGATATGGTGTAGACAATAATGCCGATGCCGTAGCAGCCGGATTGTGAACCTTCATCACCTCGTTCTGATTGTAGGAGAATGTCATTTCAGTTGTCCAGGAGAAATTATTGCGTTTACCGGGCACAAACCAGTCATAGGCAAGGCTTAGCTCGACACCACGGTTGCGTATGGATGCCACATTTGCTACCATTGATGTAAATCCTGTAGTCGGATCAAGCACACGGTTGTTGAATATGTTTTTTCCATCCTTATTATAGAAATCAAGCGATCCGCGCATACGATAGTTCAGGAAACTGTAGTCAAGACCCACGTTGGTGGTACGGTTCTCTTCCCATCGGAGATTTGGATTGGCAGGACTTGTCACGACTCCCATCGGCAGACCGGTATAGTCGTTAAGATCGGTCGAGGTTGCTGTCATATAGCTTGTGGCACCCTGATAAATGTTGCCTGTAGCACCATAACTGAAACGGAATTTCAGGAAATTTACCCAGGTGAGATCATACATGAAATTCTCACGATGAATATTCCATCCTGCTCCTACCGACCACAAAGGCTGACCGCGGAACTTGGCATTCAGTCCATAGACATCAGCATAATCCTTTCGATATGAACCGAACACGTTGTAACGCTCATCGTAGGTGTAAGTGAGGTTGGCATAGCCTGAAGCGTAACGGTGACGCTGCTCGACGATGACTCCCATACCGTCATAGATATAGGGAAGTGCCGCAGAAGCCGAAGGGAAACCCCACAACTCAGTCATATAGTAAGGGTTCTCACGCCAGTCATTGGCAAGGACATTGAAATCGACAGTGTTTGTCGCACTGCTCTGAAGCTGGTCATCATAACCGAGAGCAAGAGATTTTGTGCCTTTAAGCTTAGTCTGTCGGAATTCAAGACCTGCTATAGCAGCAATGTCATGCTTATCAAAGAATGTGCGTGAAAAATTAGCCTGACCTCGTGCAGTCCAGTAATTTCCATCGGTCTGTGTGGTACGGAGCATACCGCCGGAACGAGGTGTCAGATAAGCGATCTTCCCATTGTCTTCATATATCGTATATGCATTACGGATCGTGCGCGATGCATGGCTCTGCTCTGTGGCATGCCATGAAGCATTCTGGCTCTCCACCTCGTAGACAAACTGAGTGTTCAGCGTAAGCCCTTCAATCACACGGAAGAGAAGGTCAGCATGATAACGCATGTGTGTGCGCTTGGTGAGGCGTGAGTTGTTGCGCAGCTCGTCACTTACAATCACCCCGAGATCATGGAAGCCCTCAGTGCCCTTCTCATTCCAGTATTCATTACCTGAATATGAGTAATAGAGAGGACGATATGAGCCGTCACTGTTCCTGTAAGGCATATATGCAGGAAGTGACCATATATTGGTATAATCGGCAGAAAGATCCATACCCGCCTCCTTCTTGGTTGTGTATATGCCGTTGAAGCTGACAGTGGCAGTAATCCACTTGGCAAGATCGAAGTTCCCTTTGTAGGCAAGATTGAACCAATCGGTGTCATGCTCTATCATGCCTGCATTGTCATGCTTATAATTCACAGTGACATTATTGCGTGCCTTGTCAGAACTGCTGCGCAGTGCCAGATTGTACTGCTGCACCACCTGACGGCTGTACACATCATCGGCATATTCCTTGGCAAAATTATTCTTCTTAAGCTCAGAAAGACGTGAGTCAAGCTCTTCACGAGTGATCTCTCCCTTGGAGAGCTGATAATATCCATAACGGATAGGCGACACACCTGAATCGCCACGATTTATACGGTTCCATATGGTGTTCTGAGCATTTGGATCCTGACCGCTCATGAGATAATACTCATAGAAATTGCTTTCTGCATCTACCTGCTGTTCAGGAGTCATGTAGAAATTATCGGCATAATCTACATTGCGATTCTCATATACCGTAAGATTAGCTGAAAAATCAATGTCGATCTTATCCTTTTTCTTAGCATTCTTAGTGGTAATGACTATGATACCGTTGGCGGCACGTGCTCCGTAAATAGCAGCCGCGGCAGCATCCTTCAGCACGTTGACACTTTCAATATCATAAGGATTGAGATCGGCAAGCGCACCCGCAGCTGCATCTGTCGCTGACAGGTCGGAAGATGAGAACGGATCAAACGACGACAATGATGACTCGACAGGCACACCGTCAACAACAAGCAAAGGTGAAGTGGCACCCTGGAACGTGCCCATACCTCTGATAATAGGCTTGCCTCCATAAGTAGACAGACCTGCCACACGCCCCTCAAGATTGTCAAGAACATTGGTAGAGAAACGCTGGTCAAGCTTATCAGCAGATATTGTGGTGGCGGCTCCTGTCATCTTCTCCTTTCTGACCTCCTGATAGCCGGTCACGACCACCTCGCTCATCATAGTGACATGGGTCTTTAACTCGAATCTCAAGGCATTCTGATTCTTGGGCGTGACCTTGATTGAAGCCGGCTTCATTCCTACAAACGAAGCTGACACCACAGGATTCAGAGCCCGGATATCCTTGAATGAGAAACGGCCATCGATATCTGTGACAGCAATATTGTCAGTGCCGTCAATGATGATTGTAGCTCCTGCAAGGGGCTCGTTCTCATCTTCATCGTATACGACACCCTTGATCTCACCCTGCACATAGTCAGCACCGGCATCAGGGCGTTTGACCACAACAGTATTGTCTACAACCTCGTAACCGAGAAGCATATTCACCGACAGCACACGATTGAGCAACTGATCGAGAGTCAAGCCGGTAAAGTTACATGTGACTGGCGACTTGGCACTGTTAAGCAGCTCCTTGGTGCACACAAAGTCAAGGCCGGTCTCACGTTTGAGCGTATTGATCACCTCTTCGGGAGAAGCCTTCTCAAAGACAGCACTGTACGTTCGTGCATAACCATCAAGCGGCACAAGCAGCATAATGGCTAAAAATAGGACTAATAGTACTTTTTTCATTGTGTAAAAATTGATTTTGATTTATATGATTTTTCTATTGTTATTTTCTCTGAATATATACCTTGCCATCACGTATGGATATACGCAAGTCGGAACACTTCTCTATTATAGATACAGCTATTGTGAAATCCGAATAACGAGGTATGCTTCCAAGAAAGATTATTTCCTCAATATCACTATCCGCAAATTCATAATCGAAATCGTACCATCGGCTGAGATCGCGCATAATGCATCTCAACGGCTGATTCTCAAACACAAATTTTCCATGTCTCCAACTTGATATCACCGCAGGGTCGACCACTGTCATCGACATCCGTTCGGAATCCTTGTCGTAAGTGGCATGATGCCCCGGTGACATCACCACCTCTCCGCCATGGACCACTCCGGGACGAGACAAAGCTATAGAACCTGTCTCAAGCGTGATATAAGCAAGATTGTCGTCAGGATAATTGCGCACATTGAACGTTGTGCCATACACTCTGATCGTCTGATCGTTAGTATCCACATAGAATGGTCGGTCTTCCTCATGATGCACAGAAAAATAAGCTTCCCCCGACACCTTTACACGACGCTCACAGACACCGAATACAGACGGATATATAAGCCTACTGTCAGCGTTGAGCCATACCTCCGTAGAATCCTCAAGAGTAATCTTGAATTCTCCGCCCTTGGGCACGCTCAGATTAAGTTCCTCCACTGCATTGTTTTCCGATACATACCGGTGCAATCCGGAATCCGAAGCATCAGGATAACTAAGTGTGGTATCCGAGAATGATACAGTGCTGCCGTTTGAGAGAGTCAGCACAGCCTTCGTTGAGCCGTAATGTATATCATCAAGCCTGGACTGCTTCACTCCCGATATATTCATTGAAGAAGAATCCTGGGATGGAGTGTCATCCAGCAGGAGGAATAACGACACTCCTGTTATCAATAACAAAGATGCAGCAACACCTGTTATATAAGATGTAAGCTTGCGGCGCATCCTGTAGCGACGGTCATCTGCCATAAGGCTATCAATACGCAGACGCATATCATGTGCCGGACGCTCAGTGTTTATGACGTTCCGGCGTTCACGCCAGCGTTGCAGCTCATCTGGAGATGTCACCCGCTTTACAAATTTTTCATTCTCGCGACTGCGAGCCGTCCATTCATCCAATTCCGCTTTCTCCTCAGGAGTAAGTGCCCCTATGATGTGACGGTATATCAGTATACTTATTCGCTCCATGTTTATATTAATTCTACTATAAGATAGCGTTCAACTGAAAAAAGTATACGATATTTATACGTTTTTTTAATAAAAATTGCCTCTGCGACAAAAAAAGTATAACTTTGTCAACAAATAATGGCTGATTACGATAATATATTCCACGACTTCGCATCGGGCAACATCACACCTTTTTATGACATGATGTACCCGGTCATGATGCTGTATGCAATGCATATACTCGGCGATGAGTTTGCATATATGGCTGAGGACTGTGTGCAGGAAAGTGTGATCACTGCCTATATGAAAAGAGAAGAATTTGAGTCGGGGAGCACGTGGAGAGCATTCCTGCTTACATGCATACGCAACAATGCCATAGCCATACTTCGCAAAAGCAGCCGACACCTCACATATATTGCAAAATCTGAGAAAGCAGACATCCAGGACGACTGCTCATACGCCTTGATAGAGCATGAGATACATGAGATGCTCTTCGATGCAATAGAGTCTCTGCCTGAGAAGTTCCGCAAGATATTTGAACTGAGCTTTGATGCCGGCCTGAAAAATGCTGAGATAGCAAAAATACTCGGAATTGCCGAAATCACTGTAAAGAAGCGAAAGGCCGCACTTATAACCCATCTTCATAATCGGCTCGGAGGCATCTTTGACGAAAAGTCCATACTGCTTCTCATATCGACTAATATCGCCAACATCGCAGGATAAAACATATCCGACTGCTTGTAATATCACCTCAAGGCTGTCAACCACAATTTCAATCCGGACAAGCCTCTTATGAAACTTGCTCAAATTTAAGTAGAAGATTTTCAACAAATTTAGCAATTCAAGTGTTATAATTCTGAAAACGGAATCAATCCCATATCAATCAGAAACGGATTATTCCGAATTCGGAAATAACACTATCTCTAAAAATTTCAACTATAATACAAGCAGTTATGAAAGCATTATTCTCAAAATTCATGGGAGAATCCCGATATTGGTGGGTTGTTCTCCTGGCAGGTATACTTATGGTAATTTGTGGCTTTGCCTATTGGTTCTGGCCAGTCGTAGGATATGCCGTAGCATCCCAGCTCTTTGGTTGGCTTCTCATTGTGATAGGTGTCGTTCAACTTTTACAGGCATCAGGTCCACATGCGGGACGAGGCTGGGGATGGTGGCTCGCCGGCGGTATCATTGACATGTTCATAGGCTTTATGATGGTACGAAGCGTTGTGATTTCCGAGGCTGTGTTCCCCTATTTCCTTGCATTCATATTTATATTCTGGGGTATCAGCGCTCTATGTGCAGCAGTCAAACAGAGCGGTCGCCGATACTGGTGGCTACAGCTCATCAACGGTATGTTGCTAATGCTCATAGGCTTCTTCTTCATTGAAGCAGGCTGGGTACAGGACATGGCAATGACAAGCTTCCTCACATCACTCGCATTCATATACTGGGGATTCTCTCTCGCAATGCTGTCATACGACATAAAACCCGATCAGAGATAAACCTATTCCGATTAATATAATAAACAATAAGGTGTATCAAATCTATGAAATTTGATACACCTTATCTATTTGACAGTCTTTTACCGATGGTTATTTTGCTTCGACAGCAGCCTTTTCTATGGCAAGACCGCGCTTATAAGTCTCGATATACTTGTTGAATCCTTCAACATCCTCACGCAACGGGGCGATCTCTGTGCCTGCATTACCAAGGAACACACAATCGTTAAGCCATTCGGGAAGTGATTGACCTTTACGATTGTTTACAACGAATGCCGCAAGCAGGGCTATGCCCCAGGCACCACCTTCGCCGGCAGTCTCCATAACGGATATCGGTGAATTAAGTGCCGCAGCAAGAACCCTCTGCCCCACACCGGGAGTCTTGAAAAGACCACCATGGCCGGTGATACGGTCCACTTGCACATGCTCCTCATTGAAGAGGATATCATTACCTATCTTCAATACGGCAACCGATGCATAAAGGTTGGCACGCATAAAGTTGGCAAGAGAGAATTTATCAGTGGCAGAACGGACAAACAATGGACGACCTTCGTTAAGTCCGGTGACAGGCTCTCCCGAGAAATAATTATACGAGAGCAGACCTCCGCAATCAGGATCACCTGTGAGAGCGTTATTGTAAAGCTTGCCGAACACCTCGTTCATATCCACAGGCACACCGAGCAACTGCTGATACTCCTTGAAAAGATTGACCCAAGCATTGAGATCTGATGTGCAATTGTTGCAATGTACCATCGCCACAGGATATCCGTCAGGTGTGGTCACCATATCAATAACCTCGTATGGTTTGGACAGCTCTTTCTCAAGGACAATCATCGAGAATGAAGATGTCCCGGCCGAAACGTTGCCCGTGCGCTTAAGCACAGCATTGGTAGCAACCATTCCCGTACCCGCATCCCCTTCAGGCGGGCAGAAGGGTGCCCCAGACTTGAGATGACCCGACACATCCAGCCGGCGAGCACCCTCCGCGGTTAGGTAACCGGCATCGGCACCAGCCACGAGCACTCTGGGCAGAATGTCCTCAAGCTTCCATGGGAACGATTCAGGAGCCACAAGAGCATCGAACTTACTGATCATTCCTGCTGAATAATTCATAGTTTCGGAGTCTATCGGCAGCATGCCGGATGCATCTCCTATGCCGAGCACTTTCTCTCCTGTAAGCTGCCAATGTATATATCCGGCAAGAGTGGTGAGATAAGTTATGTCCTTGACATGTGTCTCCTTATCAAGAATCGCCTGATAAAGATGGGAGATGCTCCAACGCAGGGGCACATTGAACACAAACAGTTTGGATAACTCCTCGGCTGCTCGCCCGGTATTGGTGTTACGCCATGTGCGGAACGGTACAAGTATCTCGGCACGCTCGTTGAAAGGCATGTAACCGTGCATCATAGCACTTATACCGATAGCAGCAAGCGACTCAATCTCCACATCGTACTCTGCACGTACGTTCTCACGCAGATGTGCATAACAGTCCTGAAGTCCATACCATATTGCCTCAGTGCTGTAGGTCCACAGGCCGTCAACGAGCTGGTTCTCCCAGTCATGGACACCCTGGGCTATCGGACGGTTGTCCTCATCGACGAGCACAGCCTTGATTCGGGTAGAGCCGAACTCTATACCCAATATGGCTTTGCCATGCTCTATAGTGGTCTTTGCGTCCATTAGAGATAGAGGGATTTGTTGAGCATATAGTATACTTCACCCATGCGGAGAGTCTGCTTGAAACCTTCGATAGTGGTGTCCTTGTCAATATGCACCATCTCAATGCCTGCGATCTCAGCATAATCCTCCCAATATTCGGGAGTGATGTCGTAGGAGAAGCATGAATGGTGAGTGCCGCCGGCGAGAATCCATGCTGTAGCACCAACCTCAAAACTGGGCATAGGAATCCAAAGAGCCGATGCTACGGGAAGCTTGGGAAGAGGCTTGGATTTGATGCATTCAACATCGTTGACAATGAGACGGAAACGGTTACCCATATCTACGACAGTAGCTGTCACACCCTTTTCAGGCTTGGAAGTGAACACAAGACGCGGTTTCTCCTCTGCAATAAGCGGACATACCTCAAGCATATGAGCCTGAAGAATAGAGCTCTGCTTACCGTCAAAATTAAGTGTATAGTCCTCAAGGAAAGAACAGCCGCCGGGCATACCCTGTCCCATAACCCAAAGAGTACGATAGAGAGCAGCCGACTTCCAGTCACCCTCTGCGCCGAATCCGTAACCCTCAGCCATAAGACGCTGTGATGCAAGGCCGGGTATCTGATCGAAGCCACGACCGGTGTTCTCTACATCAGCATCACCGAGGTCATCAAAGTTAGTGGTGAATCCCTTCGCACCCTTAGCCTTAAGCACTGCACGGAGGGTAAGTTCCGCCTTAGCTGAGTTCCATACTTTCTTGTACTCAACAGTCGACTTGTCCTCAAGTTTCTCATCGTGAGTATAAAGTCTGAAATATTCAGCCACAAGAGCATCCACATCCTCATCCTTTACAGCATCGAAATAAGGCATCACTTCGCTGAAAGGCATATAGTCGACATGATAGCCCATACGTACCTCGGCCTCAACCTTGTCACCGTCAGTAACAGCGACATTGTTCATCTGATCGCCGAATCGGAGAATGAGCATGTCCTGGGAATCAGCCCACGCTGCACACACGCGCTGCCATACGGCAATGCGTTTCTGAGTGTCGGCATCCTTCCAATAACCTGTGACGACTTTGCGGCGCACACGCATACGTGCACATATATGTCCGAACTCACGGTCGCCGTGAGCACTCTGATTCAGATTCATGAAATCCATATCCATGGTATCCCATGGTATCTCGGCATTGTACTGGGTATGGAGATGGAGCAGAGGCTTGGAAAGCACCTTCAGACCATGAATCCACATCTTGGCAGGAGAGAAAGTGTGCATCCATGTGATGATACCTACACAACGAGAATCGTTATTTGCAGCCTTCATGATGTCCTCTACCTCACGAGAAGAATTGGCGGTGCCCTTATAGACAACCTTTATAGGTAGGTTGCCTGAATTGTTAAGACCATCCACCATTTCTTTTGAGTGAGAATCAACGGCAACGACAGCATCGCCACCATAGAGGAGCTGGGCACCTGTGACCCACCATATTTCGTAATTTTCGTACATAGTTTTAATTATTTATTCGGTAATTTGATTTCTAAAAATTTTTCTGAGTAAAGGACGCTGTTATCACTGTCCGTAGTACGCACCGGGACCATGCTTGCGAAGATAGTGCTTCTCAATGAGAAGAGGATTCATTGTCAATCCCGGATTTACCTGGTATGCAATGAACGCCATTTTTGCAACCTGCTCCATCACAACTGCATTATGCACCGCATCGTGAGGGTCCTTGCCCCATGAAAACGGTCCATGATTCTTGACAAGCACCCCAGGAGTGTGCATAGGGTTCATATCCTCGAAACGCTTTATGATCACATTGCCTGTCTCCAGCTCATAATCGTTGGTCACCTCCGGCTCTGTCATATCTGGAGTGCAAGGGATAGCCTTATGGAAATAGTCGGCATGAGTGGTGCCTATATTCGGCAGATCAATGCCAGCCTGTGACCATGCTGTGGCATAAGTAGAATGAGTGTGGACAACACCGCCGATTTCGGGCCATGCACGGTAGAGCGCAAGATGGGTAGGAGTGTCGGACGAAGGCTTTAATTTGCCCTCGACCTTTTCACCTGTCCTAATATCAATCACAACCATATCATCGGGAGTCATGACATCATAGTCAACCCCGCTGGGCTTTATGACCATAAGTCCTTTCTCACGGTCAATACCGGATACATTTCCCCAAGTGAAGATCACAAGTCCATGCTTCACAAGGTCAATATTGGCACGATATACTTTTTCTTTAAGTTCTTCAAGCATAGTTATTATCAGATTTTAAATTTTGATTCGGAGCTGAACTTCGCCAAGTCAAAACGATACAACGAAGCCCCTCTGCGAGACCCGGTCTTGTCAATCATGTCAGTCTTTGTAATGCAATCAATCTCTGCAACCTTTTTCCGGAAGTTACGTTTGTCAATCGGAGAGCCTAAGATTGTTTCATACAGAGTCTGAAGCTGCGACAAAGTAAAGTATTCCGGCAGAAGATTGAAACCTATAGGTTCTGTAGAGAACTTACGCCTCAACAATTGGAGAGTACATTGCACCATCTGTGGATGGTCAAAACCAAGAGGTGGTATCTCATCAATAGGAACCCACACGGCATTGTGCTCAGCAAGGAGATCGACGTCAAACTCTTCCGGACCAAGCATCGCAAAGTATGCAAGTGAAATCACTCGTTCACCCGGATCTCGATCAACGTCTCCGAAAGCCCGGACTTGCTCCATATACACGTCCTGTAGGCCCGTAAGCTGATTTAGCACTCGCCGTGCAGCATCATCGGCACTCTCCATTTACTGCACAAGATCGGAAG